>ERZ781399.1796-NODE-1796-length-18354-cov-4.332969_pt1 | contig 18354 bp, 20 predicted proteins | sample MGYA00511014_ERZ781399 | MGnify/ENA primary metagenome ERZ781399 (study PRJEB29847, sample SAMN06458254) | wastewater metagenome | isolation source: Wastewater bioreactor | place: South Africa: Cape Town | study: EMG produced TPA metagenomics assembly of the...
TGAATTTTCATTATAAAGAACATCTTTAATACAACCGATAAAATTATCACCATTGAATTCCGACGATTGTTCTTTAATTAAACTATCATATTGACCAATGTAAATAGTTTTGATTTGAAAATTGCCTTGAATTTTTTTCATAAGTATTTTGCCATCGATTTCAAGACTTAAATCATCTTTTGTCAACATTTTTATCACTAATCGATGTTCACGGCCATCGTTGACTAAATTCGTATTATTCAAAAAGATTTTCATCGGTTTTTTCAATTTATCAACGTATGTTAAGAGTAAATAACCTTGATGAATACTTAACATCAGCAAGTGTTCATATGTTTGATCAGCTAATGAACAAATCATACTATTTAGCTCTTGTGTATGAAAACGAAATGAAAATAAACGAAATTGTTCCTGATAATCGAGTTGTACGATCAACGGACGATCGTATTCTTTAAATGAAATCATTTGATCAATGAAAATATTATTAATTGATAAGACTTCAGTTGATTTCAGCACAATACTACTCGATGGACATTGCTGTCGATTGTATGGTAAATGTTTGAATGAAATCACTTGTTGATTATAAGTTACATTTTCCAGACAACCAATAAATTGACTTCGAGCACCGAAAAGAAAATTGTCGAGAACTAATTTCGTTGTCGTCGATGGTAATTCAACGGAGATTTTTTTCGCTGGCAAATTTTTCTTTCGACTTATCCATGCTTCGAGATTTTGCTCGATTTGTTGTAAATGAATAGTATATAAATTGCCATCATTGATTGGCTTTTGTTCGTCATTAGATAGAATACGTTGTGCTTGTCGATCACGAATGACCAATGCTAAGTAACCCTCAACATCGATATTCAAACTAATTTGATCGAATTGTACCAATGTGCTAACATTTGAACGTGTTCGAAATGAGAAAACAAGAGATTGAAATGGAAGATTCGAAGGTGACTGAACGAGCAGTTCTTTATTATCATTGGGAAGAAAACCAATTGTTTGAGTTAGAGGCGATGATGATTTCATATCGACAACGACAAAGATTTTTTCATTTCCTGTTGAACTCGATGCTGATGTTGTTGGTTCTTTGAAAATCTCTTCATTTTCATCAGTCATATCTTCTTCACGAAGATTTAACGAACGTTCAACATTGGTTATCGATACATCGCCAATTTTGCCTGTAAAATCTCCGTTCGGTGCCGGTGTAAGTTCAGCACCAATGAAAATATTGGTTTTCGTTTGCCAACCATCGGGCAATTGAACATGATTTTGTTCGATATTATCGAGATCGAACCGTAATTTTCGATCTGTTCGTTGAATACTTAATCGATGCCATTTACCGTCATTAATTAACATCGGATGATTATCTTTCGTTGTTAAAACAACATCGGGCAGATCATCTTGCGAGAAGATTATTTTTGGTTTACCGTCCTAATTGAAAACAAAAAGAGATCGCTCATGAAATAAACAAACAACGGGCCGGTAGTTTTTCGCATTTACTTCAAGATCAAAAACGTAGTAGATATTATCATAAGCAAAGCCAGCGAGTATAGTCGTCGCTTGAGACGCTTGTTGTTGAGTTAAAACAGCGAATGAAATTGTTTCCGAGAGCGTATAATCTTCTTCATCGGTTGTATATTTTGTTCGGACATTAATCGGCGATGGATATTCACTAATCGTTTTTGGTATCAAACGATTGTTGTTTAATGAGGCTTCAGTAAGAGCACCGCCTAGACAAAAAAAAACAAACAACAAAATAAATGATTTGCTTATAGACGACGTTGAAATAAAGTCAACCGGTTGACTAATTTTCAAGTGTGTTTAATGAATAAATTATTGCATGACAATGAAATATCTTACCGAGAGTTGAATTGTCGTTTCGATTGAAATGGAAATTATTTTCTTGTTCAATCGAATAAATTCGAAGAACGAAAAATACGAGAAGATAGAGTTGTAAAAACGACATATTAGTCTATGGATTGATCATTCAAAGAATTTAACATTGTGTAGAGATGAGTGACGGATGAGAGAGACAAAGAACGCATCTATGGATGGGAGAAAAGCAAAAAAGAATGTATGTATGTAGGTTTTATCTCTCGTCGCGTTGGCTAGTCGATGGTCAAATGCAAAAAGAAAAAGAAGAAAAGTTTCTCGTTCGTTGTGTTTTTTTTTCATCGATAGACTATAGTGTAATTTATATATACATACATACACATAAGCATATATATGTGTATGTGTACATATAGTTCAACATCTTTTTGTATATGTCGTGGTGTTCGATGGATGAGAACGGATGATGAGGATGGAAGAAGAGAATGAATGAACTATGAGCGACGGGAGAAAATTTTTTTCTCCTTCGATGAAATGAATAAAAAAAATAAGAAGAAGAATAAGTTGTATCGACGACGTCGAGAGAGAAAGGACAAAGAAGTTTGTAGTGGTCAGTAGCATGAAATCGCTTCGTGTCTGTCTCGGCGACACACTGAGTAAAATTAGTCGCGTCTCTGACTGATGCATGCATCAATCTATGTTCAATAGGTCGATCGAAGAACGAAAAGGATAAAAAAAAAAAGAAAAGAAAAACGGTTCCATTCGTTATTCATTCACTAGCCAACACCTACCTCTATTTGCACTGACCCTAATCTCACTTTCACGTGCAGTAGTAATAGTAACCTTTTTACATGTCGCATACACTTGTGCACAATTAAATTGTATATAAATAAAAATCGCCTGTGCTGTTCTTTTTTTTATAATTCTCTGTCGCGTGATGATAATAAAACAAAAGAACACGATCGAGTCTATCTTTCATGTTTTACAAAAATTAAATCATTGTGTTAGCTTAAGTTTCGATTTCAAATTCAACAAAACAAGTACGATTAAATTACAAGATCTTTCTTTTTACTTCTGACAATCTTACATAATGAAACTAGTGATTATACACTTCTTTATAGTAAATACGTTTTTGTCTTTCTCTCTCTCTCTCTCTCTTGTGTATAATTTATGTTTCATTGAACACATTTCAATTCCGATTCGATTAACAGAGAATTGCATGATGATGATGTCATCTCTTTTTGTTAGTTAGGGTTAGTAGTAGTAACTACAGAACTACGAACTTACATTGACATGCATCGAGATCTCGTTTCGAACGATTATCATGCAAAAATGCACAACAATCTATAGTTTATAATCGAAATACAACAATAAATATACAAACATGCAAATAATATGTTCAAAAACCTACCCGTTGAAGATGACGCGTCATACGACCATGAAATAGATTGAAATGGAATGAATGTATAAAATGAAAGATGTGCTGTTGATTTCGTTTTTGGTAATGAAATGGGTTTATTGGTTGAATCGATTAATTGACCGAAAAGAAAGAGTGTTAGCGTTGAATAGGGTTGATAGATAAGATTGATAAATAATGGTGTTTCATAAGGAAAATCGATTAAACGTGTACGAATAAGACCACGATTGAAGGGTAACCATAGATCAAAATGAAGATTGCCTGTCGATGAATTTAAATGTATATAATTAATATGAAGGATAGCATCGTATTGAAAATATTGAGAATAGATTATTGACGAAGTATTCAAACGTGAAATTGAAACGACAAATGTCCATGTTAATTCTAGAGTTTCGAAATGAAAATTTTTTCTCTTTTTCTCATTTCTATTGTGAACTCGAGTCACTACCTTTCATACAACGATTTAAATCCCAAAAGCAAGTCTTTTGTTCGAGATTAACAGGTGAAAAATTAATGTGTTCTTTTTGTTGAACATTGAATACATATGGAAATATTCCATATGTAAATGTTGACGCAATACTTTTTGATTTATATTCAACAGATGTAAAATCAATTTGATATTGAACAAGATTTTTGTCTAAAGATATATTTATTTATTTATGTATTCGACAGATGATGATGATTTCATAAGAAAACCCCCTCGAGTTCTTCAATTAGCATGACCTATTGAAACAAGCCATTCGACAAATGCATTAGTTTCTTTTCTTTATATTCAACACAAGAAGGAAGACGACACACTCAAAAGTCAATCTGTTCTATGTTCACACTAAGTGTTCATTATTGTTTTTCTCGGGACTATACGTGTGTGTGTGCATCTCGAACGAACGTCGCTTGAATAGATGATGTGGACACTCTAATCATAGACTCTTAACCTATCAAACAAGAAAATATTGACAATCAAGGTGTGTATGTGTCTGTATCTGTGTTTCATCATAATCGTTTGATTTCATCGAAAGATCTATATGTAAACAAGTTCAATGTGTATCGTATCCTTTTGTTGTTCTAGTTTTTCCAACTAAAAGAATATCCAAACAATTAATGTCGAAAGATCAAACAACTTGGCCAACGTGAACTATTCATTTCGAATGATCAATCAGAAAATTACATCATGCATTAGTCAGATAAATATGAAAGGAGAACAAAGTCAGTTCAACTAGGCACCGTTTAATCGGGCAGACATAATGTAAACATATCGAACTGACCGAATATAGTCGGTGATGATGCCTCTAGCATTCTCAAACATACGATTGTGAATGCCTCTCGTATGGTACACTGTCGACAAAGTGGAAAGATTATCGCCCGATGACAACAAGTTCAGTGCTCTCTGCTCTTTTTTTTTTATAACATCATAATGACTTACTCATTATCGCTAGTATATGGCAAGTTTTATTGCTACAATCACATTGATATCGTGGTTCTTCATCGACATTTAAACATTCGCATGATGAACTTGAACATAATGATTTTTCTCGTTCACATACTTCATTTTGAAAAGAATTTGATAATGATGAAAAAATTGGATTCTGTATACGTTCACGACAACCACATAAACCATAACGAACATTACGAATAAAACCTTGATAGGATGAATATAAATATTCACTTGAAAAACGTTGTTTTTCATAGAAATTTCTTGGTAAACCACCGATGTAAACAAGTGAACTACCATTGAATGATGTAAATGGTACATAATAATTGAGATTTCTCGATTTTATTATTCGATTTTCAACATTTCGTAATGCAACCGAATAGAGAATGACTTCAGATATTAATGATGATCGTCGTTTGAACACGATCTTATACCATTTATCATCGTTTATCGATTGATCAAATTGTTGATGCGTTTGAATTGTTGCAAATTTTTGTTCAACAAACAATCTACCATTGATCATCGAAACAAGTATCGAATCATCGGTAGATGATTCATATGCATAGAAAAGTGTTCCGTTGGATGTTCGCGTTCGAAATTCAAATGAAAATGATCCATTATTACATAAATATAAACGTGGATAGATAATAAATTGTGATGAGTTCGCATGAATTGGATTTGAATTAAAATGAACCGATTGAACAGAAGAAATAATGAACAATAGAATTTGCCATTTGAACATTCTTTCTGTCTTTTAGTCAAAGGCACAAAGAAATAAATGACTTTGGTCGATAGGAGTAATGTGAATGAGTTTCTTTTGTTGTATTATGTTCGTCAACTAATTGTTCAATATTGTTTTACAAAACGGCCGGAGATAGATTTGATTCTAAAACTGAAAGAGAAGAGAGAAGAGAAGAAAAAAAAAACTTTTTTTTACATAATCGACAAATATGAGACATGCCTATCAGGCTACTTAAGAGAGAGAGAGCAAAAAAAATATATTCAAATAATTGTTACGAGAAACAAAACAAATTGAAGCTATGTTCAACTAAGAAGACTTGAAGTGAAAAGAGTGAGAAATCGTTATGTTTTATCTATCATCTATCTAACATTGCGAACTAAGAGTCAATCGAACGGCTTCGAAACTATTCTTGGACAAATGAAAAGAGAAGAGAAGAGAGAGAAAAAGATTCTCTCGCTCTCTCATACGTACTTCTTTGAGTAATGGTCAAATAAGTACGTTCACCCTCTCAGCTTGTGTATGTATATATATATATACACACACACATATACATATGCGTGTATATACGCGCTTGTCTCTTCTAGTTCTTCTTTCTTTCTCTTTTGCTCTTCAACAATATCCAATAATGCAAGACAAAGAGGAGCGTGAACATGCGATATAACTATATGTATACGTGAATAGAAAAATAGGTCGCCGTCGTCCATAGTTAATTATTTTGATGAGAAAGAGAAGAAAAGAAAATGGTCTAATGTCCATTTTTATTGTTATCAATCGTATAAAATCCCTATTGTCCATCTGTTTGTTGATGCTCATCATTGTCAATTGACACACAAAATAAAATAAAATTAAATTGAAAAAAAGAAGAAGAAGAAGAAGAAATCTCCATATCGATCCATCATTTTGACTTGTTGTTTTATATAATATGCAAATAACCTGTTGTAATCGTCGATGATTTTAATTTTCGTATTTGTTATGCAAATAAACGAATACATACAAATGAAAATCTTTGTCTGAAGTCGTATGACATTCGTATTTTTCTTCTTGTTAAAACAAACAAAATCAAATCGATTTACACATTTAAGTAAATTGATCTTCAACATTCGATATCACCAAGCTCATTTCGAGATCTTCTCTATTGCTGGTCAAAGAAGAAAGAAAGAAAGAAAAAAAAAAGAACAAACACACAAACTGAGCTTTACAAAATAACACAAGATTTAGTTTTCGTTTGTTTATCTTTATCAGTTGAGGGCGTTGTTCCGTTTGTTGCCGTTGTTTTCTTATTTCGATCTGTGGATTTGTAATTCGCGTGTTGTCCTGACGCAGAGGTACTCGATGACGATTGTTTCTTTCGTGAATTCTTAGAATCGATGAATGTATTTCGCGGCAATTTTGGATCGAACATATTCAGATATTGATCACGATAGGGTGTATCATGTTCACAATGAAAAACATTCTTCATTTGACATACTCCACAACGGTAATCCTGTCGTTCAGTTGAAGCTGTCATTCGTCCTGAAAAGACAAACTAAAACTAACTTAAAAACGTCTCGTTTTTTTTCCCTATTATTTTAACAAGAAAATAAATAATTGATTAAAAATTCAATCGTTTGCTTTTTTCTTTTCTTTCTCACGTATAAAAAATCGAATGTTGTTGATTTGTTGCGGTGCAACACAATAATAATAATAATGTAAAAAGAAAGGAAGAAAACGAATCAAACAAGTTTCTCTCGTCTTTCTGTTGCTCAACACTAATGTGTTAACAAACAAGGTTAATAGAAATGACACGCGTCGAGTCTTTTTTTCCTTCTTCTTTTTTTTTTTTCTATTAGTATTGTTACCCAGACGACTGATCGATAATAGAAATCAAAAACAATCAATCAAAATTTAATAATCATAACGATGTGAAGACATTTTTTTTCTTTATTTTCAAGATCCAAAAAAGAAAGAAAGAAAAAAATAAACAAACACAAAAGATTTCGTTGTTATCATCTGACTGCCTGTGGCATTCGTTCGTTTAATAATAATCGTAGTTCAGGTTTGACGCGTCGCCATTCTTTTTCCGGTTCGAAATGTTCAAGTTCGATAATATCAGTTTGCAGACGATCACAATCAGTTATCATAACAGTCGGCAATGGCAACGGTTTTATTGATGATGATGATGTTAGATATGTAGCATGTGTAATCTGACTAAATGTTGTATTAGTTGATGAACGTGATGAATGTGTTCGTTGTTGTTGATGTATTGAGTCGGTTAGTGAGGCAAGAGTCGAATGTGAGAAAGCAAAATGTTGACAAGCTGGATAATCGAGAAATGCAGGTTGAGCTGGTTCAATAGGTGATTCGTCGAGAATTGGAGTTTTCGATTTATCTGAGAGAAATGATATTGATGTAAGAATACTTGTTTGATCGTCATGATCATTCTCATCGGTTTTCGTTGGTGATTCGAGTAGAACGGGTAGTAATAATCGATTTTTATAATATGAACGTCTTTTAAAATGTCGAAATGTTTGTATAGAAGCATAGATTAAACCCATCATTAACCAAAGAAAACATATAGAACCGAAAACAATTGAAAAACGTTTCAAAATATTCAATGACGTTGATGATGATGATGATGATGATAATAATAATGTTGAGGTTGTTGTTGTTGTTGACGATAGTCGAATCATTTTAGATATGAACATAATCGAAACATTTGTTTGCTGATGATGAATGTTAGTCACAGGAGATCGATCCGTTTACTTAAACGAATAGCAAAGGGAAAAGAAAACAATTACGAACGATCGTTGAAAAAAGAGAGCAAAAGTAGAAGAAGAAGAAAAAAGAACAACGAGAAATATTACAAATTGATTCTATACCCTATCCTTTACCTTCTATCGACGACAATCGATATAGAGCTGGGAGCTCATGTTTAATTTATTTTCGATCAAATATGCTTGTGCATTGAGGAAAAGAACGCTACTATATTATCGACATCCATCATCCAGAGAACGTCACACACACACACAGACAAAGAGAAAAAAGGAAAACGAGAAATCTAGCTATAGATATATATGAACAAAGTTGTAATGAAGATCTGTGCCTATGAACCTTGACTATTAAAAGGAAAATGGTGTAGGATTCTCTTTGTTTTATATTTTATATATGCGAGAGAGACAAATTTTGCTTGATAGAGTTAGGATTTATTAGTTTTTAATCCATTTTTTTTGGGGCTACTAATACGTCAATAGAATAGATCAATATCTCTGGGATATTGATTGACAAATTACCATTTTTTTTTGTTTGTCTTCCCCAATAGAGATGCCTATCGTTTCTATTTTCCCGTCTGTTACATCTTCTTTTTTCTTCTTCTTGTTCTTCTTCTTCTTACATATATATTTTTTTTTTCGGGAATTTTTATGCTATTTCATTTGTTGTCCTATATATGTGAGTGAGGGTGAAGAAACGGAAGGAAAAATTAACGCGTAGGCATCTATTCAACAAAGCGAAGGGGCATATAATCGTCTGTTCAACATCATTGTTTTTTCCTAATTTACATACCGAATAAGAACAGTCGTCGATTGTATACATGATGTTGAAATTGAATCGAACACCTGTTTTGTTGACATTATTATTATTATTTGTTGTGGTACAAAATGAATGAAGACAATTCGTTGTTTGTCTTCTGATAATTAGATTTTTTCTTCTTCTTATGTCAATAAATAAAATCAGGTAATTGGAAATAATATGTGTTGATGGACGAGAAGAAGTTCTTAGAGGACAAGAATTTCATTTAGCTCGAGATATACGTATCTGTTGATGATTTACGAAAGACAAGGCAGAACAAATGTACAAGGTTAACGCAGCCTATCTTTCAACAATATGAAAACTGTCTTAATCCAACAAGTCAAAATGATTGATGGGAAATGAATATTTTTTTCTTCTTAACATCGATCTCAATAAGTTAATTCAGGTGATATTCTGTAAATCATTAAATATACATTTATTTATTTTCTCATTTGTCCAAAGAAAAAAAAACAGATAGCGTACAAAAGAAAAAAAGAGGGAAAGAAAACAAGCATAAATAAATTGTAACTAAAAATATTTTTCTTACATGCATACACACACACACACAGATACATACATACATAACATACAGAGAATGTAATCTCGACAAGTCATCTGGGAATACAAGAAGACAAAAAACGAAGAAGAAGAAGAAGAAGAAAAAGAAATGACATTGAGACGAAAGTTTATTAATTAATTAATTAATTGATATAAAAAACAAACAAATGACAAGTTGTTCTATCTATTGGATTTAAATGAACTAAATGAATCATTGGATGTCATTGAAATATTTCGTTTCGGTGATTGTTGAACAATCGTATAGTTATTCATCAAAGAATTTGCCGAGAATAATTTATACCAATCAAGTACTTGAGCAGTTGAATTTAATCGAAGATCTTCGAGATTGATTTGACAAACGCCCATGAAGACTTTACGATCTAATTTACCGTAATCACCCCAGATACTGATCTAAAATTTCGAAACACAATCAGCATAAACCTTTTCTTTTTCTTCGACAATTTTTACTTGTAAAACTTTATCTCGATAGTTTTCTTTGAATATCAATGTTTGTTGAATATACGGATCGAGTGTTCGACGAGTTGAACGTGTCCGTTGTTTCTCAACACAAGTCTTGCCATCTAACAGATAGACTTTCACGTAGGGAGCTAAACACGAAATCGAAGATTATGATTTTTTAATTAAAAGACAAATCTACCTGGTGGCATTTTATATACAGCTTTTTGTAGTAAATTTCTCGCTCGAACAATTTCGACTTCTAATAAACCGTGTTGATCTTTGACACCAACTTGAATTTCACCGTGACAGGGCGATGCAAGTACTTGCCGACCGACAAGTTGTCCTGCGCCTAGTCCTTCAATGAACTCGGCAAATTGATGTTCATGCGGAAGTTTCAAACCACCAGACCACAATCTATGAAAATGAAAATAAAACAAAAACAATTTGAAAATTATCCAAAATTTCGATCTACTTCATATCATGAGGCATTGAATGATACTGTTCGCGTTGATGTGAAAGCGCTAATGGCGATTGTGTTGTTGTATTCGTTGGCGTTTCATTTTCTTTACTCGTTTGTTTTTGCAACGAACGATTTTGTAAATGCGGCTGAACACCAATTTCTTCGCTACGTTGAAAACCAAAACGTTTACCTACGGAACAAATAAATCATCAATCATTCATTTTGACATTTCCGTTATCGATCATGTTCGACTTACCATAGCCAAGATTAGATGTACTATTTGTCTTTTTCGATAATCCAAGAATGACAAGAGCTTTCGATGACATTGATGGTCGGCGTTTTTTACCCGATTCAGGTTGCGTACTCAACACCGAATCGGATAGGGTACCGTCATTGCGTGGATCGGTTTTCAGAGGAGGAGTGGGCGGCATTGACGTCGCTGTAGACGACGCAGCTGCAGCTGCAGCTGCAACATTTGGCTTTTCGTTAGTTGTTGGAGGCGTGACTACGGTGTCATGAGAGCGCATAGCCATTTGACGAAGTTCTTCTTCGTTCAATTGAACTTCATCGTTTCGATGTAGATGATAATGTCCGTGAAGTACACGGCCTTGTTTTCGAGCGGCTCGTGGTCGTTCGGATTGAATCGATAGCATACTTGTTGAACTATTCTTTGAAACTGTTGATAATTCGGATCCATCGGAATCCATATCATCACCGGGCGTTTCGGATGATTCCCGTTTTCGGAAATTCTTTCGATATTTTTCTTCGAACGATTTCACTTTGGTTTTCTCGATATCGACTCGATGTTGTCCAGCTGATGTTGTTCGTCGTGAAAGAACAGGATTGAGATAAGGTGTCGACGTATTCGGTGCACTTTTATCTCGAATTATTGGAATTCGTGGTTTTGACAGCGTTTTTTCTTTGAGACCGGCGTTCAACGGTTGTTGTTTTTGTACTAAATTACTCATTGATTCATAGCTCTTCGTTGGCAATTGAGGTTGATAAACGTGTGACGATTCAGTATCGATTGATTTACTCGATTGAAAATTCGATCGTGCCGATGCATTACGATTGATTTCATTATTGAAAATTTGTATACGATCTTCGTACATTTGTCGTTTTTCATTGAGATTATTTTCATTACGTTGTTGCTGTTGCATATGAAGACGTAGTTTTAATTGAGTAGCTTTTTGTATTAAATCTTGTGAGACTAAAAAGATCATTTTTGTTTGTTTGTTGTCAAAATTCGATTCAGACTCGACAAACCAACCTTTCTCTCGATTAGCATGTAGTTGAGCTGCTGGGATATTTGGCAATTGTCGTTTTCGATTATTATTGCTTTCCGTACTAGAAGAAATGCATAGGAGTTGGTTTTTTTCTCTCTCTCTCTCTAATGATTAATTATTTTTTACGTGTCAATCATAGTTGATAATGATTCACTATTGGATTGAATTGTTGGAAGAACACGATTCGTTGAGTTTCCTTTAAGAAATTTAGTTTAATTTACAAAAACAAAACTAAAAGATTGGCAAACCTTGTTGATCAAATTCTGAAACATCACTATCACTTCGAAGAAAGTTCGATTGAGGATTTGCACGTGAAGTTGACAAAGAATACCATTCGGAAGTGTCCGATAGAATTCTATCGTTTAGAGGAATACATAACTGAAGAACAAGATTAGGAATTAAATCATTGACAAATTCGTTTGTTTTACTTCTCCTAGAGCGTATTGATTTCGATCGAAATCAACTAATTTAATCCATAGAGATAAATTATCAATTGTATCAATATCAAAAAATTCTAAACGTTGATTCCATGTACATATCCCTGCTGAACATGCTTGTGGTTTTGTACATTTTTGTTCTTTGGATCTTGAAAATACAAACAAATGATTAAAAACTCGAAATTCTCTTTCTCTCTTTTCTTTTGTTATTACAATGAATCACGTCCATATTGCATGAATAATTGACAAGCAAATGATCCTTGCTGATAGTGAAGATTTCTAGCACCGTAGATTGTAACAAGAAATTCTCTTTGAGAATGATTATATTGAAATGAAAGCTAAAAAGAAAACAGAAAGAATTCATGTTGTTTTTGTTTTGTCATTTCAATCTTAGAAAAACAACGGACTTGTAGTTGAAGATGTTTTTTTGTTGAAATATCATTTTCTAAAGCAAAAACAAAACATTTTTATTTCAAACAAAAACAACAAAAAGAAAAAATCATTCGAAAACGTGTTAATTTATTCGTCGTCGACATCTGTTGCGACTCATTGATTGTCAACGAATATTCTTGATTGAGATCTAATTTCGATAGACTTAAATCCGATTCGGATGAATTCTGTCGTTGAATATTTGTCGCGTCATTATCATTTTTAAACACAAGATTTTCGAAGACAACCATTCGCTGTGTCAATGACATCGAGTAATGAACTCCCGAACAAGCAAAAAAAGAAGAAGGAAGAAAAGAAAAAAAAAAGAGAGGCGTCGCTTAGTCAGTCGATTTTTCTTTCTATTGGGAACTGTCATAAAAAAAATAAAGAAAGAGAACGCAGCAGAAAAAAAAACTGAGAGATTTACTATTTCGACGACAGAATGCATCATCGTCAACGTACAACAAGAAGAAAAAAACCATTCTGCCTACTAATTATGAAAAACATGAGTTGATCTTACCTTGAGATGATTGGTCATTATTTGACATTGTTGGATATCTATTAAAAAATGAACAACATAAAAATAAATCGAATAAATCATCGGAGATTTGCGAGGCAAAAAAAAGAAAAACTCGCACATATCTCAAGAGAATTCAATCAATTTCAAAGCGCCTATCGTTATGTGAAAACGAGCACAAAACAGTACCTGATCGATCTTTTAACAATCATATGTATATCGGGCGATTGTAGTGATGTTTCCGATATGATTCGATAGACATCATGTGCATTTAAATTCGTTAATTTTTCTTCATTCCATTCGAGAACTTGATCACCGATTTGTAATTGTCCACAATTATCGGCTATACTACCTGGTGTGACTTTCGTTATTTCAGCTATCATCGTCTCATTGTCTTGTCGAATACCGCCTTGAATTTTCAAGCCAAGAACGCTGAATATATCACCATGATTGTGTATATCGTTTTTTAAGTGAACATAACCGATCTGTTCTGTATGTGTGTCATTCCAACGCCAAGTTGTTGTCGGCTAAAGTGAATGAAAATGTTTGTTTGAATAAAAGAACGTTCTCCGTTTTTTGATTAGGTGACAACACAAGACAAGACATGACATGACAACATCGAACACAGTTAGCTAAGCACCGTTGTTAGGAAATTTTCTAATTTAGCTGCAAGAATTTCTTCTTTTTGCCAAGTATCATTTGCTAGCATAGTTTCTGAAGAAAACGAAAAATAGAATGATGATTTTTTGATGTGCAATGAAAAGAAAATGTACCATGACGAAGTGATTCAGTATCATCAATAGGTGATGTTGATTCGGTTGATGAGACAACAGCATCATCGTCTCGTTCTAAAGTCGATTGTTTTGGTGTTTGAATTGGTTGTTGCTGTTGTTGTTGTTGTTGTTGACGAAGATGTGCTGTTGGAAGTAAACGTTTCCGTTGTGTTCGATCAATAGCAGTCGGAGAAGTTTTCTGTTTAGCACCAAGATTGCTCGATACATCATCATCGTCTTTGTCATTGCTACTACTATCAAACGGTTGTGAGAGTATATAATCGGACACGTATTGTTTCGAAATATTTGTCGTTGTTTCATCATGAAGATTATGATGATCGGTTGAATTATGTGTTAATTGTGACACTGAACTTGTTGTTGGTATGAATTTTCTTGTTGAAAAATATTTCTCTTGTTTTTGCCGACAAATATTACAAAGCCAAAATGTCTGAAAAGAAAGATTTTCGAAATCGAGAAGCAGAAGAAGAAGAAACACAAACTTTATTATTCGGATGTCCTTTTAGTCGTACACCACATCGAACACAGAAACGTTTTTTGCATATTGAACATTGTCGAGCTGATTGTTCGTCGACAAATTTCGTTTTTTGACAAACTTCACAGCAAACGCCTGATTCATTAACTGAATCTGTATTAGGATTTGTTTTGATCTGTTGTGAATAACGACGACCAGCCATAGCAACTGGCGCTGAATAATCATCCAAACGAGATCTAAAATAAACAAAAAATGAATTTCTTCGACTCTCAAAACAAAACAAAAACGATTTCGTACTGTAACGCTTCAGCATCACGTTTTTCTTCAGCTTTCTGTCGATTAATAACAGCTTCAATGATTTTTCTTTCGTCTTCTGTCAAATGACTTAAATCAGGTGCTATGTCCATTGAATTTGAGTTTCAATTGTTAACTAATTATTAACAATTAACATCCGTTGTTGTCAACGAGCCTATAAAATTAACCTCTTACAATAGAAAACAAAACCAACGTTTGACAATTGATTTTTGAAATTACCGTAGCTCAGTTGAATGGAAAATATCATCGTAATCGATGGTAATGTCTATTTGTTTTGACTTGTTTACTTGATCTGATTGATTGAATTCGTTCTATCTTTTTCTTCTGGTATTGTTGTTTTTCAATGATTTTATGAGACCATGTGATCTGAAAAAAAACAAAAATCAACAACAATTATTCAGTTAAATCTCTCGAGATCTGTAATCAGTGTGCATTTTGACATAGAAAGTACAAAGGCTTCACTAGCCATGCTCAGCGCACCGCTTCCTGTTCTTGTCTTTGCCTTCGCCCGCTCGTTTCTTGCATGCTATGTTTATTTTCATTGGTAGAAGAAATCTGATCTTTCGCCATTGTTCGATTTCATTGGCCTCTTTGAATTTCAATGAGAAATCTTTTCGAATAACAAATTCATTTCTTATTCAAACATCGTTTTACAATAGAAAATAAATTCATTCGAATTGATATTCGAATTTTATTTTCTTACTTATCAACAAATGTTACCAAGGCAACGGACAAGTTAATGGTAAGAGAAAACATGCAAATAAATGTTGAAGTATTTTGTTTTGTTTTTAAACAAAAACAAAAATATGACAAATCGATTGAGTCGAAGTCAAAGTGAAATTCGATATGCTTCGTCGGATCAACAGAAATGTTTCAATCAAGAATTAGAAGCTATTCGTATTCAATCACGATCGATTTGGGCTCGACCTGATACATCATTGACTACACATGGGCATTTCTTTGCTGATCCTGAGCAAAGACAACGAACACTCTTACGACCAACATCAGCCGGTCGACGACACAATCCACATCCGAAATTGTAAACATAAAAATGTACATTCTTCGTTTTTTTTAATCTATATTTTTTTTTCTTCTTCTTCTAGAGTTTTCATGAGAACAGGAATGAGAACTATTCCAAATGCATATGGTGCGCCGCCAGCTCGTCCTCTGACTCGTCAAGGTAACTATCAAATTTGTTTTTATACGCTAATCGAGATCTGTTTGTTTGTTTTTTTTAAAGAAATTATTCGAACGCCAAGTGTGCCCAATTACCTCGAGCAATTAGGCGACTTGACACCTGTCGAACGGCAAGGTGTGAATGCATTTTTGAAATCAGCTAATGATGATTCGAAAAAGAATGTAGCCGAAGCTATTGAGAACTATCGAATTCTAATGGCTAATGAATACGAATGTCCACCGATCGGGGTATGCCGAGCCAGGAGAGAAGTAGTATAATATTTGTTTTTTTTTCTTCAAAGGCTTCTGTTGTCTCGGGAGAAAATGGAAGCCGAACAGAATTTTATCCATCCATGGAACGATTTCGTCAAGTAAATCGAAATGAAAAAGGTAAGATTTATTTTTGTTTTGTTTAAATAATTGTCCGGTTTGTCTTTGTTTAGATTATCCAGCAATCGCCCAAGTTCTTGCCGATCCTTCCACTGAAATCAAAATAACCAGCAGTCAACCACCACAGCCAGTAATTTACAAACGAAATGGTCGATATCCGAATCGAGGTGAACTTCATTTTCAACGTGAAGAACACAGTCATGCAAAATGTCCTTGGCCATTAGCACGTCGGCCATTTCGTGGTGACTACTCAATACATTATGATTGGCATCCTCGTTTACCTCATCATCGTCTCTCATGTCTTTGCTAGATTTTCAAAGAATTTTATTTTTTTATTTTTTATCAAACATAATTCATAATATTTATTGAATAAATCTTTTAGTCGTATACTTTCGAGAATATCTTTATTTTCAAACATTTGTCAATATTCTCAAATGTCATTCTATCGCTTATTATTGTCATACTAGAAAAATAATCGGAAGAATTCAATTGATATTGATCAAATATTAACCTTGTTTGTTGATTTTGTTCGATGATTTCTTTGTAAAAAAAAAATAATTCTCCATTGACAGACATTCATTCGGTAATCGAATATTGGTGATTTGATATTCTTGACGAATTTCATATTGGATCGATAGTTCGTTCTTCAGTTAAATTCAAATGAATATCCATTTGACAATTAAACTTGTCGATGTTATCGATTGTTTTAACCATAAATCAATAATTGCTTGATTTCGTTTCGGACAATAATCGAAATCATCAAATACTTCATTTGACGAAACGAAAAACAGCTGATGCAAATCTCGACTAACTTTTGTCCATTGTCGTTTATAAGGAGTGATTTTCGTTTTAAATTCGAATCAATCATAAATTCATTGAATAGATCTGTTTTAATTCATACCTTCGAGCAATGATCAATCTAGTCATTAGAAAAATTCTTTCTTTTTCGCTTTTTTTTTCTTAACTTCTCGGTTGACTGATCACGAATCAAGTATATAAATACAAGCACATATAGACAGAGAGGTATGGGGAAGTTTATTTCGAGCAATGTTTGCTTGTTTTATTCATAGACAAAAGCGTTCTTCAAAGAGAATTTGTGATTTCGATTTGAATATTTCACATTCTCTTCGAATAGTGCCTTTGTTCGACTCTACACGAGGATAAATGTAAGTAAGAGGGGATATACAAAGACTATATCACACAAAAAAGAAAATAGTAAGACGATTAAAATAGGAAAGAAAAATAGATAGATTCTAGATTGTTCGTTTGTTAATTATCTTCGTGTATTAAAAAACCACCAAATGTTGAATATCTCCAACCGTATAATGACGTTTTAAAATGATAATCTCCATCTTCTCGTGATTGTGCTCGAACATAGATTCGATCGCCTTTGTTTAGATATAAAACGACAGTTGTCGATGCCGTATTCCAAATGGGTACTTTTTGATTTTTAACAGCCGTTAAGAAGCCTTCGACCCACAATGGTACAACATTTTCCGTATTTTTACATAAAGATACGGATGCCTAGAATAGAAAAACAAGTTTGTTAACTTCGTAGAAAACAATAAAAAGAAACGAATGTTTATACAATTTGATTAGCTGGCACGCAAACAGTCAAACTAAATTCATATAAACCATTAATAGGTGCATAATAAATGCCCGTATTATTGTTAAGATTATGATTTTTATTTAAAATAACATCATCCCAAATGATAACGGACGATGGTTCTGTGAGAGAATAAGTTTTATTAATAGCGACAAAAAATGCTGATTTCAAATTCGAATATCCGTCTCGACCTTTGAGCAAAAATAAAGTTCATAGGAAGAGAATATCAAACGTTATTTGTTTACCTGGTGGACCTGGTAGACCTGGAGGACCTGATGGACCTTGCATACCTTGTTTGCCTGGCGGGCCAGGTGGTCCTGCAGGTCCTTGAATATCCAATGTGACACGATTTCGTGCATCTAAAAAATAATAACAAAAGTTTTGTTTTCGAAAAGAGATCAAAAAAATAACGTTCGACTTACTTGGACAGTTAATATGTAATTTACATTGATTAGATGATGATGTTCTTGTCGATGGACTACCGTATGAAT
>ERZ781399.1803-NODE-1803-length-18269-cov-5.263698_pt1 | contig 18269 bp, 15 predicted proteins | sample MGYA00511014_ERZ781399 | MGnify/ENA primary metagenome ERZ781399 (study PRJEB29847, sample SAMN06458254) | wastewater metagenome | isolation source: Wastewater bioreactor | place: South Africa: Cape Town | study: EMG produced TPA metagenomics assembly of the...
GCCATGCGCCAATGTCGCGAGCGCGGCCTGCCGCTCGGTCATGCCGTCGGCGCCCGAGAATATGCCGAACGCCAGCGCCGGAACGTCGGCGATGCCGGTCGCGGCCAGATAGGCGAGCGCGACGCCGCGCAGGCGACGGCCGCCCTTCGCCTTGCGCGACAGGATCGCCGCGGGCGGCGCCACCTCGCCCAGGATCGCGCGCCACTCGCTTTCGAGCGCCCCGCCGATCGCCGCCTGCAGCGCGAGCCGCTCGCGGCGGATCGCGTCGGGATCGACCGTCACCATCTGGTCGCCGATGAAGGCCTCGCTCGGCAGCAGCACCGCCTCGGCGACGAAGGCGGGATCGGCCGCGCGGCCGCGCAGCGTCAGCCCGACCGCGTCGATCACGGCGCGGTGGTCGACCTGCTCACCCGAAACCGCGGCGACGAGCGTGTCGAGCATCAGCTGCTGCAACGCCTCGTACCGCGCAAAGGGATCGTCGTCGTGCGCGGCCAGCCAGGCCAGTTCGCCCGGAGCCCGCTCGAAATCGATGATCACCGGCGCCGAAAAGCCGCGATTGACCGACAGCGCCGGGCGCGCCGCGAATTGGCCGAGCGCGATACGCTGGGTCGCGCCGGTCAGCGTCACCAGCGTGTCGGGCAGCCGCCGCGAAACGCGCGCATCCTTGATCCAGCCATATTGCATCAGGTCGTGGCGCACATCCTCCAGGTCGACCGCCGCCATCGACCGGTCCTTTTGCGCCAGCGCGATGTCATACACCTTCAGCCGGTCGATCCGGTCGGCGCCGACGACCTCGACCTTCTTGACCTGAAAGCCGGCGCGGCCGACCATCTGCGCATATTCCTCGTGGATTTTCGCGGTGACGCCGGTCGCGTGCGCCACCAGGCCGACCATCGCCGCCAGGCCCAGCCCGATCGTCCAGTTCGCCACTCGCTGAAGCTGTTGCGGCGAGATCGGCAGCGCATTGATCACCGCGTTCAGGCGCGACTGCTGCACCCTGCGCCGTTTCTTGGGCGCGCGAACCGGTCGCCGTGGCGGCGACTTGCCGCGCTTGATCTTGGTACTGCTCATGACAACGCTTCCCCCACGATGCGTTCGACGAGTTCGGCATAGTCCATGCCGATGGCACGCGCCTGCTCGGGCACCAGGCTGAGCGGCGTCATGCCGGGCTGGGTGTTGACCTCCAGCAGGAATATGCCCGCGAGCCCATGTTCGTCGTCCCAGCGAAAATCGGAGCGCGACGCGCCCTTGCAGCCGAGCAGGCGATGCGCCTCGACCGCCAGATGCTTCATCCGCTGCGCAATGTCGGCGGGGACATCGGCAGGACAGACATGTTCGGTCAGCCCATCGGTATATTTGGCGTCATAGTCGTAGAATCCCGACTTCACGCGCAGTTCAGTTACGCCGAGCGCCTCATCGCCGAGTACCGCGACCGTCAGTTCGCGCCCCTTGATGAAGGGCTCGGCGAGCAGCCGGTCGAACTCCTGCCACGGCCCCACCGCTTCGCGCGCAATGGGGTTGCCGTAGTTGCTATCGTCCTTGACGATAGCGACGCCGACCGACGATCCTTCGTTGACGGGTTTCAGGACATAGGGGCGCGGCAGGGGGTCGGCTGAAAACAGGCTTTCGCTGTCGACCATCGTCCCCGTCGGCATGGGAATACCATGCGGCACCAGCGCCTGTTTCGTCAATTCCTTGTCGATCGCGATAACCGACGTGACGAGCCCGCTGTGGGTGTATTTGAGGCCCATGAGGTCGAGCATGCCCTGCACGGTGCCGTCCTCGCCCGGAACGCCGTGGAGTGCGTTGAAGACGACATCGGGCCGCGCTTCGGCAAGCCGCTGCGCTACATCGCGGCCCATGTCGATGCGCGTGACCCTGTGCCCACGGCTTTCGAGCGCGTCGGCAACGCCCTTGCCGCTCATCAGCGACACTTCGCGTTCGGCGGACCAGCCGCCCATCAGGACGGCGACATGCCACGGACCCCGGCTCACTTCGCCACTCCCACGCGTTGTATCTCCCATTGCAGTTCCACGCCGCTCTTCGCCTTCACCCGGCGGCGGACTTCCTCGCCGAGCGCTTCGATGTCGGCGCTCGTCGCCGCACCGGTGTTGATCAGGAAATTGGTATGCTTCTCGCTCACCTGCGCGCCGCCGATGGCGAAACCGCGGCAACCGGCCTCATCGACAAGCTGCCACGCCTTGTGACCGTCGGGATTCTTGAAGGTCGAGCCGCCGGTCTTCGAGCGCAGCGGCTGCGCCGCCTCGCGGCTCGCCGAGATGCGGTCCATTTCGGCCTGGATCGCGGCGGGTTCACCCGGACGCCCGCGAAAGGTCGCGCCGATCACGACAGCGCCCTCGGGCAATTCGCTGTGGCGATACGTGTAGCCCAGATCGGCAAGCGGCAAGGTCCGGCGCTCGCCCGAGCGCAAGACGATGTCGGCTTCGACCAATATGTCCTTGACCTCGCTGCCATAAGCGCCGCCGTTCATCCGCACGAAGCCGCCAACGGTGCCGGGGATCGACCGCAGGAACTCCATCCCCGCGATCCCTGCGTCGCGCGCGGTCGACGAGACGAGGATGCCCGAGGCACCGCCTCCGCAGCGCAAGCTGGTCGCGTCGACGGCTTCGACCTTAGCAAAGGCCTTGCCGAGCCGGACGACGACGCCCGGAAAGCCGCCGTCGCGAACGATGAGGTTCGAGCCAAGGCCGAGCGCCATCACCGGAATCGCGGGATCGAGATCGCGCAGGAAACCGGCAAGATCATCGGCGTCCTTCGGCTCGAACAGCCAGTCGGCAGGACCGCCTGACTTGAACCAGACGAGCGGCGCCAGCGGCGCCTTTGCGGTTAGCTTGCCGCGGACCGCCGGAAGCGTATCTGCGGTGCTCATACCGCCTCCACCGCGCTCGCCAGCCCCGCTGCCATCTTGGTGATATCGCCCGCGCCGAGGCAGATGATCATGTCGCCCGCGCCGAGCGTTCCGGTGCGGATCGCGTCGGCGATCGTTGCAGCGAGCGCGCCGGCGTCGGCAACGGTCGATGCATGGCGATGGCCGCGGTCGCGCAGTCCCTGCGCCAGCGCATCCGACGACACGCCCTCGATCGGGCTTTCGCCCGCTGCATAAACGGGCAGCGCGAGTACCATGTCGGCGTCGTTAAAGGCCTGCTGGAAATCGTCCATATGGTCGCGCAGGCGGGTAAAACGATGCGGCTGGACGACTGCGACGACGCGCCCCGCCCCCGCCCCTTCGCGCGCGGCAGAGAGAACGGCCCGGATTTCGACCGGGTGATGGGCGTAATCGTCGATCACCGTCACGACGCCAGCACCGGCCGCAATCTCGCCAACCTTGGTGAAGCGACGCTTCACCCCGGCGAAGCCGTTGAAGCCCGACGCGATCTTTTCGTCCGACACGCCCATGTGCAACGCCACCGCAATCGCGGCGAGCGCGTTCTGGACATTGTGGCGCCCCGACATCGGCAAATGAATGCCCCCTATCGTCCGGCTATTCCCGTCGCGGTCGCGCACCACGACGTCGAAGCGGTTGCCGTCGGGCCCCGGCGTCACATTGGTGCCGCGCACGTCGGCCTGCGCCGAAAAGCCATAGGTGACGATACGGCGGTCGCGGATGCGCGGGATGATCGCCTGCACCTCGGGATGGTCGAGGCAGAGCATCGCGGCACCATAGAAGGGCACATTCTCGATAAACTCGACGAAGGCGTCCTTGATCGCGTCGAAACTGCCGTAGTGATCGAGATGTTCGGGATCGATGTTGGTGACGACCGCGATCGTCCCGTCGAGGCGCAGGAAGCTGCCGTCGCTCTCGTCGGCCTCGACCACCATCCAGTCCGACGCGCCGAGCCGCGCGTTCGAGCCGTAATTGTTGATGATGCCGCCGTTGATGACGGTCGGGTCGATCCCGCCCGCATCGAGCAGGGCGGCAACCAGGCTGGTCGTCGTGGTCTTGCCGTGCGTGCCCGCGATCGCGACGGTGGATTTGAGGCGCATCAGCTCGGCGAGCATTTCGGCGCGGCGGACGATCGGGATGCGGTGCGCGAGCGCGGCCTCGACCTCGGGGTTGCCGCGCTTCACCGCCGTCGAGGTCACAACCACGGCGACGCCATCGACGTTCGCGGCTTCGTGCCCGATCGCGACTTTGATGCCGCGTTTGCGCAGGCCTTCGACAACATAGCTGTCAGCGATGTCGCTGCCCTGCACCTGATAGCCGAGGTTGTGCATCACCTCTGCGATGCCCGACATGCCGATGCCGCCGATGCCGATGAAGTGGATGATACCTATATCGGTCGCGACGCCGCGCATCAGTTCGCCTCCCGCCGCGCGGCGGCGACACCCGAAGCGGCGCGCTGCGTGCTGGCACCGACGCGGATGACGTCCATCATCGGCGGCGCGGCAAAGCTTTCGACAAGGTCGGCAAGGTCGCGGGTCGCATCGGGCAGGCCGCAGTTCGCCGCCCGATCGGCCGCCTCTTCGAGCGCGCCGGGTTCGAGCGCCATGCGCTGGATATGCTTGGCGAGCGCAGCGGGATTGAAATCGCTCTGCTGGATCGAGATCGCGCCACCCGCCGCGACGAGATCGCCGACATTATAGGTCTGATGATCGTCCATCGCGTGCGGATAGGGCACGAAAACCGCCGGCCTGCCCGCACAGGCCAGTTCGGCGACGGTCGACGCCCCCGCCCGCGCGATGACGAGGTGCGCCCAGCGCAGCCGCTCGGGAAAGTCGGTGATATAGGGCGCGCACTCGGCCGCGACCCCGAGCGCGGCATATTTGGCGCGCACCGTTTCGATGTCGGCTTCGCGGCACTGCTGGACGACCTGCAACCGGTCGAGCAGCGCGCGCGGCAGCATGGCAACGGCGGCGGGGACGACGTCGCTCAGCACCGTCGCGCCCAGGCTGCCGCCGACGACGAGCAGGCGAACGATGCCGTCCTCGGGCAGCGGCGGATAGCCGTCCTCGCGGATCGCGATAATCTCCTCGCGCACCGGATTGCCGATCAGGTGGCGCTTGTCGGCACAGGCAGGCGGGAAACGGCGGATATGATGGTAGGCGACCGCAATCGCATCGACCCGTCCCGCCATCAGCCGGTTGGTGCGGCCCAGCACGGCATTTTGTTCGTGAATGACGCTGGGCGTCTTGGTCGCGCGCGCGGCGAGCAGGCTGGGCAGCGACGGATAGCCGCCGAAGCCCACAACCACCGCCGGGTCGAAATCGCGGATCAGGTCGATCGCCATCGCGCGCCCCTTGCGGATCGCCAGCGCCGCCTTCACCCAGCCGACTGGACCGCCCTGAACGCGGCCGGCGGGCAGAACATGCGTTTCCAGCTCGGCCGGCGCGCCCGGAATCCTGAGGCCGCGGTCGTCGCTGACCAGCGCGACGCGGTGCCCGCGCGCGATCAGTTCGCCCGCCAGCGCATAGGCGGGGAGCATATGACCGCCGGTGCCTCCGGCGGCGAGTAGATAGTGGCGCGTCGCGGTCATGGCCGGGCCGTCATTTCCTGTTCCAGTTGCGGGTCATCGATACCCGCGCCGCATAGGGGTTTCGCCGGGTCAGCGACAAGAGCAAACCCATGCCGATCGACAAGGCGATGAACGACGAACCGCCATAGCTGATAAAGGGCAAGGTCATCCCTTTTGACGGAAAGAGCTGGGTATTCACTGCCATGTTGATCGTCGCCTGCCCGCCGAACTGCGCGATCAGACCCGCGACGGCGAGAATGAGGAAGCTGTCCTCTTCGTCGAGCAGCCGCACCAGAACGCGGACGATGATCGCCAGATATAGGACGGCGATGGCGATGCAGGCGATGATCCCGAATTCCTCGCCAATGACCGAGAAGATATAGTCGGTGTGCGCCTCGGGAAGCTGGTACTTGGGAATTTCCGCGCCCTGCCCGGTGCCGATCAGCCCGCCGGCGGTCAGCGTCGCATGGGCCTTGTCGACCTGAAAGCTGTCGCCCTCGGCGAACAGCCAGATGTTGATGCGCTGCTGCGCCACCGGGTAGAAGAAATAGGCAAGGACCAGCCCGGCGAGTCCCGTGCCCGCGAGCCCCGCCATGATCCGCATCGACAGGCCGGCGACCATGACGAGAACGAACCATGTCCCCGCGAAGATGATCGTTTGCCCCAGATCGGGCTGGCTCATCAGCAGGATCGCGATGATCCCGGTAAAGACGAAGGACAGCGGCACGACCGGCAGATTCTGATCGTGCAGCCGCAGCGACAATATCCACGCCAGCGACACCGCGAAGAAGGGCTTGAGGAATTCCGACGGCTGGAGACGAAAGATGCCGCTACCGATCCAGCGCTGCGCGCCGTTTACCGTCGTGCCGATCAGCGGCACCATGAACAGCAGGAAGACGAAGGTGATCGTGCCATAGATGGCGAAGCGCCGGGCCTGCGGCTTGGGCAGCATCGATACCGCGAGCATGACCGGCACGCCGACCATGACCCACATGAGCTGGCGATAAAAATAATAGAGCGGGTCGAGGCTGGCGGTCGCGGTCGACAGCTTCTGCGCGGCGACCGGCGACGCCGCCGCCACGGCGACGAGGCCGATGGCGATCAGCATCGACACCAGCAGCAGCAGCACGCGGTCGATTTCCCAGAACCAAAGGCCCAGCGGCGTGCGGTCGGCGCGGCTGAGGCGCGGGCCGCGGCGCTTCGTCGTCCGCGTCGTCGCGATGACGGGCCGTTCCGTGGTCGCATCCATATTGTCCGCCCCCCCGTTCATATCGTCATCCATCCCCCAACGCCTGCACGAGTTCGCGGAAGTGATCGCCGCGCTGTTCATAATCCTTGAACTGATCGAACGAAGCACAGGCAGGCGACAGCAGCACGATGTCGCCGGGCGTCGCCGCGGCGGCGGCGGCGGCGACCGCGGCGGCCAGATCACCCGACCGTTCGACGGGCAGCGCGTCGTCGATCTCGGCCGCGAAAGGCTCCATCGCCTCGCCGATCAGATAGGCGCGCTTGACGTGGCCGAACCAAGGACGACAGGCGGTCAGCCCGTCGCCCTTGGCCTGCCCCCCGGCAATCCAGTGGACACGCTGGTCCGGCGCCGGCGGGAAGGCCGCCAGCGCCGGTGCAGCGGAAGCCGCGTTGGTCGCCTTGCTGTCGTTGAACCAGCGGACGCCAGCGACTTCGCCGACCAATTCCATGCGGTGCGGCAGCGCGCGATAACTCGCGAGGCCGCGCTCGATCTGTTCGTCGTTCAGCCCCAGCACGCGGCATACCGCGATCGCACACACCGCATTCTGCGCATTGTGCGGTCCCTGCAGCGCGGGCCAGCGCGCCTGATCGGCGGGATCGATGTCCTTCGCCGAAACGCGGTGGAGCCGGTGATTGATGCGCCCCGCGATCATCCGCGACGGGTCATCGTCGACCGCGACGATCGCGACCTGATCGCGGTGCTGGAGCGCGAACAGCCGCTCCTTCGACGCGGCATAGCCTGCGAAACCGTCATAACGGTCGAGGTGATCGGGGCTGATGTTGGTCAGCACGGCGACATCGCACGCCAGGCTGTGCGCCAGGTCGATCTGATAGCTCGACAGTTCGAGCACATAGACGCCGTTTTCGGGGAGCGGATCGCGCGCCAGGATCGGCAACCCGATGTTGCCGCCCATCAGCGCCGGAACGCCCGCGCTTTCCAGCATATGGGTGACAAGCGCGGTCACCGTCGATTTGCCGTTGGTGCCGGTGATGCCGACGATGCGGTGCGGCGGCAGATCGGCCGCGGCTTCGGCAAACAATTCGATATCGCCGAGGATCGGCACACCGGCCGCGCGGGCATGGTCGGCGATGGGATGGCGGTTGAGCGGCACGCCCGGCGACACGACGACCCCGGCAAAGCCGACAAGGTCGATTTCCAACGGATTGCCGATGTCGGCGCCGAGCGCCATCGCGGCATCGCGCGCCGCTTCGCGCTCGTCCCACGCGGTCACCCCCGCGCCGCTGGCGATCAGCGCCTCGCAGGTCGCCAGCCCCGAGCGCGCCAGTCCCAGCACCGCATAGCGGCGACCGGCAAAGGCGCGCGCGGTGATCACCGCAGCTTGAGCGTCGCGAGTCCCGCGAGCGCGAGGACGATCGAGACGATCCAGAAACGGACGACGACGGTGGATTCGGGCCAGCCCAATTGTTCGAAATGATGGTGGATCGGCGCCATGCGGAAGATGCGTTTGCCGGTCCGCTTGTACCAGAAGACCTGGATGATCACCGACAAAGCCTCGACGACGAACAGCCCGCCGACCAGTACCAGCACCAGTTCGTGCTGCGCCGTCACCGCAATCGTCGCTAGCGCGCCGCCGAGCGCGAGGCTGCCCGTATCGCCCATGAACACCGCTGCGGGCGGCGCATTGAACCACAGAAAGGCAAGGCAGGCCCCGATGATCGCGGCGGCGAAGATTGCAAGCTCACCTGCCCCCGGCACATGGGGAATGCCCAGATAGCCCGCGAATTTCACGTTACCCGACAGATAGACGATGACGAGGAAAGCAAGGCTGGCGATCATCACCGGGAAGGTCGCGAGCCCGTCGAGCCCGTCGGTGAGGTTCACCGCATTGCCGAAACCGACGATCAGCACCATCGCGAAGACATAATAGAGCGGCCCCAAGGGAATATAGACTTCGCTGAAAAAGGGCAGATAAAGGTCGGTGCCGGTCCGCGATACGATCAGCAGCACCGCGATGCCCGCGATCACGAATTCGACGAGCAGGCGCACGCGCCCCGGAATGCCGCGATGGCTCGACTTGGTCACCTTGCCGAGATCGTCGAGAAAGCCGACCAGCGCGATGCAGGCCCAGACCAAGCGGTTGGACAAATCCATCCACAGCAGCGCCGAAATCATCAAAGAGATCAGGATCATCAGCCCGCCCATCGTCGGCGTGCCCTTTTTCGCAAGGTGGCTCTGCGGTCCGTCCTCGCGGATCGGCTGCCCCTTCCCCTGCCGCATCCGCAGCATGAGGATGAAGCGCGGCCCGATCCACAGACCGATGATCAGCGCCGTCGCAACCGCGGCGCCCGAGCGGAAGCTCAGATAGCGGATGAGGTTCAGAACCCCCGGAAAGCCAAGCCATTCCGCCAGCCAATATAGCATCAATAATCCCCATTGGTCAGCGCGGTCACGACATGCGACAGTCCCACGCTGTTCGATCCCTTGACCAGCACCGTATCGCCGGGCCGGATCAAGGCCCCCAGCCGCCCTACCGCGGCCGAGTGGTCGGCCACATGCTCGAAATCGATCCGCCCCTCAAGCGCTTTGGCAAGCGGCGCCATCTCTTCGCCGACAAGCAGGGCGAACTGCACGCCTGCTGCGACGAGCGGAGCAGCAAGGCCCGCATGATAGGCCGCGCCGCCATCGCCAAGCTCCTTCATCGCGCCCAGAATCGCGACCCTGCGCGCACCGGATTCGCTGCCGAGCTGGCCGATGGTCGCGGCCATCGATGCGGGATTGGCGTTATAGCTTTCGTCGATGACGAGGATCGAACCGCCCGGCACCTCGACGCGGGTGCGCGCGCCGCGACCCGCAAGGCCGCCCATCTCGGCGAAGGCCAGGCCCGCGGCGGGCAGGTCACCGCCGACTGCCTTGACCGCCGCCAGCACTGCCATCGCATTGGCGACCCAATGCGCGCCGCCCTGCGCGATGGTAAAGCAGAGCAGCGCGTCCTGCACCTGCGCCGTCACAAGCGATCCGCCCTGCCCGTCGGGCAGCCAGTCGACCGCGCGCACGTCTGCGCCTTCGCCCAGCCCGAAGCTGACGACATGCGCCGCATGCTGTTCGGCCTTGGCGCGCAGCCGCGCGTAATGCGGGCTGTCGAAGGGGACGATTGCAGTGCCGCCGGGTTCCAGCCCTTCGAATATCTCGCCCTTCGCGTCGGCGATGGCTTCCTCGCTGCCGAAAAATTCCATGTGCGCGGGCGCGATGGTGGTCACGATGGCGACATGGGGGCGCACCATCCGTGTCAGCGCCGCCAGCTCGCCCGCATGGTTCATCCCCATTTCGAAGATGCCGAAATCGGCGGTCGAGGGCATGCGCGCCAGGCTCAAGGGGACGCCGACATGATTGTTGTAGCTTTTGACCGAACGGTGCGCCTTGCCGGGGCGAAAGCGGTCGAGCGCCGCGAACAGCGCCTCCTTGGTCCCCGTCTTGCCCGCCGAGCCGGTGACGCCGATGATCCGCCCGTGGCTGCGCGCGCGCGACGCGGTGCCGAGCGCGTTTAACGCGGCGGCGCTGTCGGCGACGCGGATGTGCGGAAAGTCGATATCGTTTTCGCAGATGATACCCGCCGCGCCGGCGGCGATCGCCTTGTCGATGAATTTATGGCCGTCGGTCGCCTCGCCCTTCATCGCGACGAACAGGTCGCCCTTCGTGACTTCGCGCGAATCAAAGGCTACGCCCTGCACCGTGAAATCGGCGCTGGCGGTGCCGCCGCACGCCGCCGCGATCGCGCGCGCGGTCCACAGCGGGGTCATGCCGCCACCTCGCGCGCGACGCTGACATCGTCGAAGGGGATGACGCGCAGCGCGTCGCCGCGGCCGACGATCTGCCCCTGTTCATGCCCCTTGCCCGCGACGCAGATAATATCGTCGGCGCGCGCCATCTCGATCGCAGCAGCAATCGCGGCGCGGCGGTCGCCGATCACTTGCGCGCCGGGCGCGCCTTCGGCGATGGCGGCGCGGATCGACGCGGGATCTTCGCCGCGCGGATTGTCGTCGGTGATGATCGCAATATCGGCCTTGGCCGCGGCGATCCGGCCCATTTCCGGGCGCTTAGCCTGATCGCGGTCACCGCCCGCACCGAACACCAGGATCAACCGCCCCGTGGCGTGCGGCCGCAACGCATCGAGCGCCGCCTCCAACCCGTCGGGGGTGTGGGCATAGTCGACATAGACGGGGGCGCCCGCGCGCGTGATCGCCGCACGCTCGAGCCGTCCGCGCACCGGCTGAAGCCGCGCCAGATTGGCGAGCGTCTGCGCACCATCGCCGCCGGTCGCGATGACCAGCCCGGCCGCGACCAATGCGTTGGCGGCCTGATAGGCGCCGATCAGCGGCAGGTCGACTTTCTGCGTGAGGGCGCCCGCCGCAACGGTCAGCGTCTGCCCGAGCTGCGTCGGCGTCCGCCCGACAAGGCGCAGTTCCTCACCCTTCGTTCCCACGGTAAGCAGGCGCAGTCCGCGCGCGCGCGCCGTCTCCACCACTTTGGGCGAATGGGCATCGTCGGCCCAGACCACCGCGGCTCCGCCGGGTTCGATAACCTCGGTGAATAGCCGCAACTTGGCGGCCAGATAGGCATCCATCGTGCCATGATAGTCGAGGTGATCGTGGCTGAGGTTGGTAAAGGCCGCTGCCTTCACCGGCAGGCCTTCGGTGCGATATTGGTCGAGCCCGTGGCTCGACGCCTCGAAGGCCGCATGGGTTACGCCCTCGGCCGCCAGTCCCGCCATGTTCGACAGAAAGGTCACGATGTCGGGCGTCGTCAGTCCGGTGACAACCCGGTCGGCGCCGGTGGTCACGCCAAGCGTTCCGATCGATGCTGCGTGAAAGCCCGCCATTCGCCAGAGCTGACGGGTCATCTCGACCGTCGAAGTCTTGCCATTGGTGCCAGTAACCGCGACGCAGGTTGCGGGAAAACGGTGAAAGAAGCGCGCCGCAAGCCGCGCGAAGGCGCGCCGCGGATTGGCATCGGCGATATGCACCGCGCCCTCGACCACGGCTTCGGGCCGCGCGACGACGGCGACGGCGCCCGCCGCCACCGCGGCGGCAATAAAGTCCTCACCGTTGAATTTTTCGCCGACGAAGGCGCCGAAGACATTGCCCGGCGCAACCTTGCGATGATCGATGGCAAGCCCGGTCACCACCGGACCGTCCCCATCGACATGATCGCCGCCGGTCAGCGCCGCGAGCCGCATTATTCGCTTTCCCCGTTCTTCCACAGCAGCGGCGTCAGTTCCGACACATCGACGTCGCGGCTTTCGTCGGGGAAGACGCCGAGCATCGGTCCCGCGCGCATCACCACCTTCTTGACCACCGGCGCGGCGGTGTAGCCCGCGGTGCGCTGCCCCGAGCTGAAGGCGTTGCCCTTGGGCTCGTCGATCATCACCAGAACGACATAACGCGGATTGTCCATCGGGAAGACGGCGGAGAAGGTCGATACGAGCGAATGGCGACGATAGCCGCCGGCGCCCGGCTTTTCGGCGCTGCCGGTCTTGCCGCCGACGCGAAAGCCCGGGGCGTCGGCCTGGCGGCCCGTGCCGTCGGACACGATCAGGCGCAGGAGCTGGCGCATCCGCGCACTCGTCGATGCCTTGAACACGCGGCGCCCCTGCGGCGGCGCCTTGTCACCCAGCTTCAGGATCGTCGCCGGACGCCAGATGCCGCCGTTGACCAGCGCGGCATAGGCGCTGGCAAGGTGCAGCGGGGTAACCGCAATGCCGTGGCCATAGCTGGTCGTCATCGTCGACAGCCGGCCCCATTCGCGCGGCCACAGCGGAAAGGCACGCTCCTTGAGTTCGATTTCGGGGCGCTTGTTGAATTCGAGGCTGCGGAACATCGCCTCCATCTTTTCCTTGCCGAGCTGGTCGGCGATCTGCGCGGTGACGATGTTCGAGCTGTGAATGAGCGTTTCGGGGACGTTGAGCCAGCGGTTCATCATGTGCGAATCGCGGATGCGGAAACCGGCGATCGCCAGCGGCTGCGTTGCATCATAGCGCTTCGCCATGCTCGTCACGACGCCATTGTCGATCGCGGCGCCGATCGAGAGCGGTTTGACGACCGATCCAAGCTCGTAGAGATTATAGGTCACGGCGTTGCGCCGCGTCGTCGGATCGCTGCCCGCCAGCTTGTTGGGATTATAGGTGGGCAGCGACGTCATCGCCATCACTTCGCCCGTGTGGACATCGAGGATGATGCCCGCCCCGCCGATCGCCTCCAGATTGGTGACTGCGTTCGACAATTCGCTTTCAAGCACGCCCTGCACGCGCGCGTCAATCGACAGCGTCAGCGGATCGCCGCGCGTCGCCTTGTCGATCAGCCGCTGGTCGAACGCGCCCTCGACGCCAGTGACGCCATGGCCTTCGGCGTTGGTGAAGCCCAGCACATGCGCCGCGAGCGACATTTGCGGATAGAGGCGCTCCTTTTCGCGCGGAAAATCGAACCCGACATCGCCGATGGCATTCACCGCCGCCACCTGATCGGGCAACGCGCGGCGACGGATATAGGTCGGGCGCGGCCCCGTCAGCTTGGCGAGCAGTTCCTCGCGCGTCATGTCGGGAAAGATCTTGTGCAGTTCGTCGGCGAGATACTGGCGGTCGTTGAGCAGTTTCGACGGCATCACTCGGATCGAATAGCCGTCGATCGTCCGAGCGAGCGGCACGCCATTGCGATCGACGATATCGGCGCGCGCGGGCACGAAGGCCGTGCTGTTGCCGCCGCGGCCGGCATCGCTGTCGAACAGCGCAAAATAGAGCAGCCGCACCGAAACGAGGAAAAATGCCGCCATGAACAGCAGCATGAGCATCATCAGCCGCTGTTGCGCGGTCAGCAATATCTGCTGCCGCACCCCAGCGGTTCGAACCCGGGTCGGACGGACGACCAGCGTGTTCATTGGCCTGATTTGCCTTCCTTCGCTTCACGCGCCGCGGCACGCTTGAGGTCGGCGAGCGTCGATTCGGCGAGGAGCTGATCCTCGATCATCTTGAGCTGTTCGCGGCGACGCGTCGGCGCCAGACGCGGCGCGCTGTCGCTGCGCACCGGCGTTTCGGCCTGCGCCAGCACGACGGGCTTTTCGGCCGCCGGCTTCGCCTCGGCCTTCACCGGCGTCGCCGCGGGTTCGGGTGTTCCGACGGGGCTGACCATTGCCATCAGCACCGGCGCGACTTCATTGGCGCCGCGAGCACGCGGCAGACCGTCGAGCGAGGCAAGCTGGCGCTCGCTCGACAGATATTGCGAGGCATCCGGCGCCGAGTAGCCGAAGCTGTCGGCGTTCCACTGTTCGAGCTGGCGCATCGAAGCGCGCACCGCGAGTTCGGATTCAAGGTAGCGGATATTGTCGCGCGTGCGCTCGATCTGATGATTGATGCGCGCGAGTTCGCTGCGCGTCGCGGCGACCTTCAACGAGACCGGATAAAGCATCATCGCGAAGATGAGCACGAGCAGCACCAGGCCGATCCCCTGAAGCTTGCGGGCCGCCATCAGCATGAGATTGCCTCCTTCGTCGTCAATTGGGTCGGCCAGGCCGGGGCTGCGGTGCGCACGGCGCTGCGCAGCGTCGCGGAGCGCGCGCGCGGGTTGCGCGCCTCTTCGGCCTTGCCGGGCCGCACCTTGCGCGCCGGCGGCTGAAAGGTGGCGGCCCGCGCCGCTCCGATCGGCGCGGGCCGGTGGCGCGAGCCAGCGGCGTCGCCGCCGCTACGCTCGCGCAGAAAGTTCTTCACGATCCGGTCTTCGGTGCTGTGGAAGCTGACCACGGCAAGCCGGCCGCCGGGGCGCAGGACGCGCTCCGCCGCGGCGAGCCCTTCCATCAGTTCGTCGAGCTCGCCGTTGATGTGGATGCGGATCGCCTGAAAGCTCTTCGTCGCCGGATCCTTGGGCGCGCCCGGCGGATGGCGCAGCGCCTTGCGGATCACCGTCGCCAGTTCGCCGGTGCGCGACAGCGGGCGTGCAGCGACGATTGCCCGCGCGACGCGGCGCGACTGACGTTCGTCGCCATAATGGTACAGCACGTCGGCGATCTCGGCCTCGTCGGCGCGATTGAGCCATTCGGCGGCAGTCTCGCCCTCCTGCGCCATGCGCATGTCGAGCGGGCCGTCCTTCTGGAACGAGAAGCCGCGCGCATCGCGGTCGAGCTGCATCGACGAAACGCCGATGTCGAAGGTGATGCCGTCAACCGCGTCGATGCCCCGTTCGGCGAGCAGGCGGTCGATTTCGCCGAAGCGGCCGTGGATCAGCATCAGCTTGCCGTCGGCTTCGGCGACGAGCGCCTGCCCCTCGGCAATCGCGTCGGGGTCGCGGTCGCACGCGATCACCTCGGCCCCCGCGGCGAGCATCGCGCGCGTGTAGCCGCCGGCCCCGAAGGTCGCGTCGACATGCCGCTCGCCCGGAGCGATGGCGAGGGCGGCGATGACTTCTTCGCGGAGGACCGGATCGTGGCGGGGATCCCGAGGCAGGTCGGGGGAAAGATCGGTCACTTGCGCCCCTTCCCCTTCGTCTCTTCCCAGGCCTTGGCAAGTCGCTGGAGCACCGGATCGGCGTCGACGCAGTCGGCGAGCGTCGGCAGCCACCAGACTTCGAACCGGCGGCCCGACCCGACAAAGGCGGTCGCGCCGGCATCGCCGACGCGGTCGCGCGCGGTAAAATTGGGAAGGAAGCGCCCGCTGTCGTCGAGCGTATAGGCCTCGGTATAGCTGAACCGCTTCTTGAATGCCTCGTCCTCGTCGAAATCCAGATTGCGGGCGAGCGCGGTGTCGCGGTCGCGCTCGATCTCATCGGTCAGGCGATCATATTGATCCTGGCCATAGGCGACCAGACAAGGCAGCTTTTCATGGAAGCCGACCCAAAGCACGCGCTGGCCGTCCGCATTGAGGGGCACATTATTGCGGAACTGCGAGGGGACGGCGATGCGTCCCTTGCCATCGATCGCGGCGAAGTTGGTACCCGAATACCGGCCGGGCGTCACAACTGCCATCGCTGAAGCCCCCGTTTCGCGCCTCTGGGCAAAACTTCCCCGTCCGCGAGAATCGCAGGATTTCGCGCCAACAGACTCGGGTGGAGATTGCCCCTCTCCGATTCCTGAGTATCAAGAGTCGATTAGGGTGAAAAGGGGTATTTTAGGGTAAAACAGGGTGATTACGCCCCAAATGGTCAAAAATGCGCTCAATTGATGAAGCAAAGCGGGGTCCGGCGCCGAAACGCCAGCCGCGGGAAGCAGAAATTCGGGGTGTAATTGGCTCGCGACCTCTCAGTCGGCGGCGGCGCCTATCCAGAGCGGGCGCAACCAGCCGCGCGCGGCGCCTCCGCGCAAGCGCGCGTCCAGCCACTCCATCGTGTCGGCCCTGCGCAGATGCGCCGCCCAGCGGGGTTGCGGCTGCCACAGCGGGGCGAACAGCATATCGGCGTCGCCTACCAGCCACGCATCGCCCTGTCCGATCCGGCAATGGAGCAGATGGCCGCCCGCGATCCGCATGCAAGCAGGCGGCGCCTGCGTGAAGCGGCCGGCGCTGAACAGCCGCAGGTGGGCGCCGCCGACGTCGACGGCGATCGGCCTTGTCTCGGCATTGGGCGCCGCAGCAAGTGTGATGCCCCAATGGTCGAGCAGCGGGGTGAGCAGACTCGTCACCGGCGGATTGCGCGGGTCGCCCAGCGGGTGGCGCGGCGGCCAGCTCGAAAGCGCATCGGCGAGGATCACCGCGCGCCCGCCGCCGCGCACAAAGGCGTCGATCGCGACAAGATCGCGCGGTGCAAGCGCGGGGGGATGCGCGAGCAACAGGGCATCGCCGCGCGCGAGCGGGTGATCGGCAAGACTGTCGACGAGCCGCAGCGGCCCGCCGCGTGCAATCCGGTCGAGTGCAGGGTCGTCGCGGGCGCCCTCGGCAAGCATCGCGGCCAGATCACCGCCCGACCAGCGCAGCGGCAGGCTTGTCATCATCGTCACCGGCACGGCGCGCGGCGCCGGAGCGCGATAGGCGATCTCCAACAGCCCGTGTGCGGCGGCGAACCAGCCAAGGATCGCGGCGGCAATCAGCGGCGCGCGCAAAAGCCAGCGCGGCCGCGCGGCCTGAACCACGCGGTCGGCACCGACTGCCGCCGCACTCCCGCCAACCGCACTCAGCACGAGTTGCAGCCATGGGAATGCACCCGCAAGCCACGCCGCAAGCAGCGCCTGCCCAATCAGCGTCAACGCAATCGCGACGATAAAGGTGGCGCGGCGTTCAGTCCCGGAGACGCGCCGCGCCGTCCACGCCAATCCAGCCAGCGGCAGCGGCCATAGGGGCAGCAGCAGCGCGGGATCGATCCGGCCGAGCGCCGCCTGTCCGCCGACGAGCCAGCAGAGCGCCAGTAATGCGGCCGCGGCCAGCGCGCCGCGCAGCAGAGCGCCGGGAGGCGGCAATGTCACTGTTTCGACTGGCGAACGCGCTCGAGTTCAGGATCGGGTTCGAGGTCGGGGACGGCGGGCGCGGTCGGCACCTTCGCCGCGGGGTCGTCATTCTGCTCCTTCGACACCGGCTGCACGCCCAGTTCCTCGAGCGGCGCGCTCGCGGGCTTCTGGTCGGCGCCCGGCACCTTGACCTCTGCCGCTGTATCGGGGTCTGCAGCGGCGCGTTCGCGCGCCCGGTCGCCGATCAGCCCCGCCATCCCGACGAGCAGCAGGACGGTCAGCACCCCGGCAATGCCGATCTGGAGCCGCCGCATCGCATCATGTGGCGGCGGCGGCGCCGCATCGGCGGGTGCCGCGGGGTTCGGCGCGATCGCCGGCTTGATGTCGGGCTTGCTGCTCATGCCGCCGCCTCGGCGAGGCCTTTGCTCGCCAGCCATTCGGGATTGTAGAGCGTCGACAGATAGCGAAAGCCGCTGTCGCACAGGATCGTCACGATGCGCTTGCCCGGACCAAGTTCGCGCGCGAGCGCCATCGCGCCCGCGACATTGATCCCCGACGACAGGCCGACGCACAGCCCCTCATCGTCGAGCAGTCTGCGACAGACCGCGAGGCCTTCGGCATCCGAAATGCGGAATTGCGTGTCGATCGGCGCGCCGTCCAGATTGCCGGTAATGCGGTTCTGCCCGATGCCTTCGGCGACGCTCGACCCTTCGGGTTTCAGCTCGCCGCACTTGTAGTAATTATAGAGACCGGCGCCGTGCGGATCGGTCAGCGCAATGGTGATCCGTTCGTCCTTGGCCTTGAGGCCCAAACCGGTTCCCGCGATCGTGCCGCCCGTCCCCGCCGCGCAGGTGAAGCCGTCGACGCGCCCCTCCATCTGCTGCCAGATCTCCTCGGCGGTGCCGCAGATATGCGCCTTGCGGTTTGCGATATTGTCGAACTGGTTGGCCCAGATCGCATTGTCGGTTTCTTCGGCGATGCGGCGCGAGGTGTGGACGAAATGGCCGGGGTTGGCAAAGGGCGCCGGCGGCACCAGCACCAGCTCGGCACCAAGCGCGCGGATCGTCGCCATCTTCTCGGCACTCTGATTGTCGGGCATGACAATGATCGTCCGGTAGCCGAGCGCGTTGCCGACGAGCGCCAGCCCGATACCGGTGTTGCCCGCCGTACCC
>ERZ781399.1811-NODE-1811-length-18202-cov-3.934369_pt1 | contig 18202 bp, 13 predicted proteins | sample MGYA00511014_ERZ781399 | MGnify/ENA primary metagenome ERZ781399 (study PRJEB29847, sample SAMN06458254) | wastewater metagenome | isolation source: Wastewater bioreactor | place: South Africa: Cape Town | study: EMG produced TPA metagenomics assembly of the...
TCTTTCTAAGTTTAAATTCTAAAAATAATTTTACACAATCGTACGGTATGAAGATACATCTTTTACGGACCTGAGATGTACCGCTCAGTAATGTAGTTGTATGTTCTGTAGTCCATTCACGACAAGGGCGTCCTATAGCTTTGCATTTTAAACATAAATCTTGTTTATGTTCACCATTTTGATTTATATGAATGGTTCCATTTGAAATATTTGTGTGATGTGCTGCTATGATTTTCTTGTCTTCAAAATCATCTGGATCCAGAGGAAAGATCTTTATATTTGCTCTGCAATGTTTGCATTCTTTTCCAGTAGCTGAATATGACGAATGCCAAAAATCGCCACATTTATGACAAATATAAACGTAATTTTTTGAAAGATTGGTAGGATAAACTACGGTGTCACAATTTTCGCACATTTGGCCATAACCATTCCATGCTCTAGTACTTGTCCATTTTCTTTTGCAATGCGAACACCGAAACTCTCCATAGGAAGGACGATCTTTACCAAAATCATCATAACCGAGCATATTCTTGTTTTCGAAAAGTATTTAGAATTAAAAACCAAATAAAAGATTAGCGAGTAAGTGAGTGAGTGAGTGAAATGAATCACTTAAAACGGCTAATGGGAAACTAACATATGATGTCGCCCGATAGTGAAGAATCAAGTATATTTTTCGAAAAAAATATAAATCGATAATAAAAATAAAAACCTAGTTTATGAAGGAAACGTTGCAACTAATCACGTACTTGTTCATTATACAAAATATGATCTTGAAAAGTAAAATAAAAAATATAGCTCTATTTAAATGATTTAATCAAACTTATCTAACTACCGAAGTCATAAAAAGTCACTGTTGGATAGAATTTTGTATTGTTTCTAGTCAACAAGTGGCCAAATGCTGTACCAAGAAGATATCCATTCTTATAATATGTCAATGTTTTCGCATCGAGATCAAGAAGAACTCCAACGACATCTCCGTTTTGAATTGACTCTACAGAAAAAGCAGCAAATTGTCCATTATTATATTTATTTCCATTGAAAATATAAAAGCCAAAACTATCTGCAGTTATTCCAGGATAATGATCCATACTGATATCGAAATGACCGGGTACAATACCCAAGACAACTCTGCCAAAAGGACCACGACTGATTATTCGCATTGACCAATAATGAATGCCATGTATCCAACCAGTAGTCATTAATCGACAAGTTCGGTTTCCAATTAAATATGTTTTTTGACGCAAATTTGTATTATTATCGAAGATGGATAATCCTGGACTACATGCACTTGGATCAAATCGTAGATCTATAAAAAAAAAAGAAAAGAAAATTTCATCAATGTAAGAGAATAAACTCACTATTTTCTAATGTAATATTATCTTTCCATTTTAAAATATCTGGTAATCGTACGCTGTCATCATCCCAATAGTTCGATGTTAAATTAGATGATTCAACGTGGTCAGTAATAAAACCAACGATTTTCAATGTAACAATTAGAGAAAATATACTGACTGACATCTTTTAATTTCAGTTTTATAGAACAACAGCATTAAAACTGTACGATAAAAGTGCGAATTATGAACTCTCGTCTTTGATAGAAGAAATATAACCCGATATTTATTTATATCATACTCAGAGAACTCGATACCGATTAAAGAATTCAAATATAAATGACAAATATTAACATAAGAAGTTATATAAGACGAAGGAGAAGAAGAAAGATATTTTCATTTATTTAAATCGTTGCCATAGACTTGGACGACCATTTAATTCAATTGTAAACATAGGTTGATTACCAATAAGAATAGAATATTGTCCAGGATACAACCATTTTGAGCCATCTTGTGCAACCGATAAAATAGATTTAATATTCAATGGAAAGAAAACTTGTTTTGTTTCATTGATATTTAAATTAATACGTTCAAATCCAAATAATTGTTTAATTGGTAATATTTCATTATTAATACGTACCTGTGGCGGTACTATATAAGCTAAAATAACATCATCACCATTCATATTACCCGTATTTGTTACATTAACACGAAAGAATTCTAATAAAATATTTTGTGAATCATATCTATTGTTTATCATTAATGAATCGATGGAATATGAAATGAATGTACTATCATTGTACCATGCATATGAAAATGTCGTATACGATAAACCGAAACCAAATTCAAACACCGGTTGACCAGTATAAAATTTATATGAACGACCAGGACTAACATTTGAGGGTCTCATTCGCATATCAAACATACTTACTTGATCAACATATGAAGCAGGATAGAATGTTATTGGTAAACGTGCAGCTGGATTATATTGTCCAAAAACAACCGAAGCGATTGCTGATCCACCAAATTCTCCGGGATATCCAGCCCATAATAAACTGGCATATTGAGATGAATCACGAATGTAAGATAAATCTAACGAACTACCTGACATAATAATCACATGAATTGGCGATCGAACAACTTTCTCAAGTTGTTGTAATAGAGATAATTGTATGTCAGGTAATACAATGGAGGTACGATCCATACCTTCTTTTTCCATTGTTTGATCTAATCCACCGAGATAAAAAACAATATCAGCTCGTTTAGCTAATTCAATAGCTTCAGCAAAACCAGTTTCATTGGTTCCATTTATATTACAACCGAATGCATATTGAATTTGAATTGATTTGTCTGAGAAAGAAATAAAATATTTTCAATAATGCAATAAATATGATATACTTGATGTTATTGCATTGAATCCCATCAGCGGTGATATAACAAATGGAGCTACACCATGATAATTACTTTGCATTAATACAGTTGCATTCAATGATGGTCCGATTAAAGCAACTGTTTTACTTGTTAATTGATCAAGATTTAATGGTAAACTTTGATCGAGATTTTTTAATAAAACAATACTTTGTTGTGCACTAAGTAGTGCTAATTGTTGTGATTCATTTGTATTTATATCATTGTTACTGAAATTTCGATATATTTGCAATTCAGATGGATCGAAATAACCGAGACGAACTAGAATTGTAAATGCACGTAACAATGCTTGATCTACATCAGCTTCAACGATGGTTTTATTCTTCACTGCCAATGGAATATTGACATTATAAAAATTTCCACAATCAAGATCTACACCAGCATGTAATGATGCAGCTACTGTATCTGGAATATTTAACGTATAATTATGTTTAGTCATGATAGCTTGAATACCACCGCAATCGCACGTAACATAACCATCGAAATGATATGTATCACTATCATTAACAATGACGTAATTAATTCAAGCAATGAACAAACAAAAGAGAGACTTTTACCGTGCAATTGTCTGAAGAAAAAATTTATGAGCGCATGCTGGTATACCATTGACTGCATTGAGACTAGACATAATACTAGCAACTTTAGCATCACGAATACAAGATTCAAAAGGTGGTAGATATGTTTCGACAAGATCTTGATCGGGAATTTGTGCATCAAAATGCCAACGATCAGTACCATTCCAAGATTCCAAATCGTATGCATTGAAATGTTTACACGTAGCTGCTATTTTCAAATAACGTTGATCTTCACCTTCTTGTAAACCACGAACCAATGCATAGACATATTGCGATGTAAGGAAAGGATCTTCACCGGGTGTTTCTTGGCCGCGACCCCAACGTGGATCTCGAAAAATATTGATATTTGGCGTAAAAAAATCAAGACCCGTTGCATTTCCATTACTAGCAGCACGTGCTTCTGTAGATATAACTGATGCTATATGATGTATAAGACTCAAATTAAATGTAGCTGCAAGACTGAGTGGTGCCGGAAAAGAAGTCGTTGCAACTACGCCAGGATGTGGTTTCCAAAGCATCACACCATGTAAAGCTTCATTCCACCATTGATATGTTGGAAGACCAAGTCGAGGAATTGGTTGTACAGCATTGCTTAACCAACTTGCTTTTTCATCTATCGTCATACGACTAATTAAATCAGCTGCTCGTTGATGAGCTGGTAACGATAGATTGCAAATAGGAAATGATGCAAGTGGACCAAATTTACAATCAGGAAAAGTAACATTTTGACCATTAATTACTGCTACAATTGTAGTTAAAATAAAAAGTTTTAAAACGAAACGGTGCATTGTGTGTGTCGATTAATTGACTACTGTAAAAAAAAGAAGTTTGTACTTTTCTATTTGAGGTGAACGATAATGAAAAAAGATAACGAATTATCTTTTAGAAAAAGTTAAAACACGATCTGTATTATTCTTCGTTTGTGTTAAAAATTGTTTTATTTCTGCGTATTTCGAAATAAATCCTCTTGGAAAATAAATCTCAAAAAAAAAATCCCGATATCTCCTCTTATTCATCAAGCATTTTCTTACAATAGAGCGGATCGAATGTGTTAGTAAATAGAATGCGCAAAATCTAATTATTTTACGAGAAAATTAGAAAAAGGAGGAAAAGGAGAAGGTTTCTCATGCCAGAGATTATATTTATAAAAGGCATTCTTTTTTTTTTATGAAATACTTCATAAAATGTCACTAACAAGTATCGGACAAATAATTGTAATCTATGGTGGTTTGTTTTTGTTAGTAGCTGGCGTAATTGGTAATGGAATGAATATTTTGGTATTCGGAACTATTCAGAGTTATCGTACAACTCCTTGTACTTTCTATTTTCTTATAACTTCAATTGCAAATCTGATTTACTTATTGATTATTCTTTCTATCAGAATCATCAGTACAATTCTAACAATTGACTTGGCTCGTATATCAATTGTTTGGTGTAAATCAAGAATATTTCTCATTGGTGTTTGCAGTTTCACATCTCTTGCTTGTTCATGTTTAGCAATCATTGATCAACTTTTTATGACATCACAAAATGCTAATCTTCGTCGTTGCAGTTGTAGTAATACTAAATGGCCTTATCGAATTATATTTATTGTTCTAATGCTTTCTTGTATTCAAGGCATACCTAGCTTTATCTATTATGATATCTCATCAATCACAAATGCATGTGTAGTTAATAATAGTGCATACAGTCTTTATGTTGCTATATATCCGCTTATTTTGACATCGACTATTCCAGTTAGTATAATGATTCTATTTGCGTGTTTAACATATCGTAATATACGTTTAACCAGAGGTCTTACTCGACAGTATGCTGATCGTCAATTAACACGAATGACGCTGATTCAAGTGATATTTATTGTTGTATCTATAATTCCATATGGCATAGATACAGCTTACAATCTATTTACATCTCAAATGATTAAAGACACTGATCGAATAGCGAAAGAATCATTCGCATTAACAGTTTTTCTTATGTCAAGTTATATTTATTATGTCGTACGTTGATCGAGTTCTTTTCTTCAAAAAAATTGTTTTCGTTTTAAATTTTAGGGTAGTTGCTATACGTTTGTTCTTTCATCAAGTCGCTTTCGTCAAGCAATCAAAAATCGATTATTATTTTTCCATCGAAACAATCATATTGTTCCAATTCCCACATTCTGAAAGTAAAAGTTCATCTGGAATGATATAGTCTTTAGCAACAATGGCTTGTTCGAGATCAAAACACAATCTATAACCACAAATATCATTAGACCATGTCATTTTAGCACCCAAATTAGATAAACGTATTTTTTCTATAACTGCTTTCTTCTGATGATTTTCAGCTAGATCCACGCTATCGATTTGTTCATAAATGAATGACAAATGTCGATGTATGATTTCTGATGCTGGATAACCACCTATAAACGATATTGATTCCTGATATTTTTCTTCGATTATATCTAAAGCTTGTTTAAAATGTTCTAATGCTTCATTCCAGTCTGTCTTTCGTTCATATATGATTCCTATTGCTATATGAATCGAAACAAATTGTTGTGCTGTAGTTGTTGCGTCACATAGTTGCAAAGCTTTCTTATAATTATCCAAAGCAACATTCAAATCTTTCAATTCAAGAAAAATATGTCCTCGTCCATAATAAACTTCAATCAATCGATTTGATTCAAGATTATTTTCTTGTAAAATTCTATCGAGACAATTTAATGCATAAGCAAATCGTCGTAATTCCATATAAATAAGAAACATCGCATATAAATAATTGTCCTTCGATGTATAATGATCGACTAATTCTTCAATTTCTTTTAAATTATTTAAACTCTCATGAAGATATCGTCGAGATTTAGTTAATATCCACAAACTAATTTGCGTACATATTCGAGCTAAATAGACATCGAATGGTGGACGTTGATTGTATTTCATATATTGATTTAATATTTGATTCAAATAATGAATACCCATTCCATAGTGCTTTTTTTCTAAAGATATCAACGCCATACTACCATAGATACATCCGTTCTTAACATAATCGGTTTGATTTAAAGTTTCATTGTAAAGATAAAGCGCTAATGATTTGAAAATCTTCTCCGGTCGTTTACTAAATTTATAAGCTAAATTTGTGCGATAGTAGAGATCGTTTATCTGATTTAGTTCGATGTATCCATCGACTAATTTCGAATAAGTAAGAAATAAACGATGATCTTCACAACGAAGTACATGAAATTCTGCTAAAATTTTATATCCACGTTGTGTAAGAGACCATTTAATTGGCAAACATTCAAGTACTTTATCAAATAGATCTAGATAATAATTGAAACTATTATTTCGAACAGATTGTATTAAACATTTTTGATGTATTTGTTTGATTATTGGTCCAAGAAGAATGTACCAAGTGGTACAAGCTAAAATTTCAGTGAAAATTTTCAATATACCGCCGATAGAAATAAGCACAGTTATGAGCTCCAATTGACTTGGTTTGGTATCTTTTGAAGTCCATATATTAATAAGAATACTTTCATTTTTTGATTGACGTATAGAAGGAAGAAAAAAACAATTTTCATTTTGAAAATTATTCGACGGAGGATGTACACGTTGTTTTGTTAATTTGTTCGAGTTTAGTTGATATTCAATAAGAAAAATACAATGTATAGGCGTTATTTCAATGACGAATGAAATGATTTGACGAGCTGAAGGTCCAGATACAATCAGCATCATTTTTTCTTTATTCTTCATTTGTTCAATTGCAAGATAAAAATCAACAAGATTCGTATGAATAATTATTGTATTCAATGGGAAAATAATCGTTTGAATATCTTCTGGTAAACAATATTCAGTTGCATCATGAAACCAAATAATATTCATGTTTGTTTGTTTTTCTTTCTGTTAGCTATTCGTTACACACGAGTTATAACACAAAACTCAGTCGTATATTTATTTATTTGTAAGTCAACCATGACGACGATTATCGTTTGGTTTCATAGTGTTACTGAATACGATTGTAAACGAATCGAACAAGATACTCAATATGAACAACAATTACCCGATAATTTTCCCCAATTACAAATATTTAATGATGCAAACAAGTGTATCGATTATATTACCAATTGTCCATCGAAAAGTGTCTTTATGATTCTATCGGATAATCGAGGAATTCAAGTCTTTTCACTTGTTCATCAACTTGAATCATTGAAATTTGTCTATATTTTGGATACATTTTCGACAGATCAATATAGAAAGTATAATGCTTTCATTAAAAATTGTTGGATTATTCGAGGAGTATTTAAAAATCTTTCGAAATTAATCGGACAATTACAATATGAAATGATATCAACAGATAACAATAATCATACATTTCATCTTCTATTCGAACAATTAAACACAATCGATGATCTTGATAAACAACCAAACGAACGTCTTCGTTTTCAATTAATTTTCAATGGTCTCTTGCGTTCAACCGATGCTTCATCGAATCCTATTCGACAGATGATGCTCGATGAATGTCGTTGTCGATATGCTACCGATAAACGTGAGCTAAACAGAATTGACGAGTTTGATTCTACTGAAACGAAATGGTCGACAATTCAATGGTGGACACAAGATAGTTTTATCTATCGTTTGATTAATTCAGCACTTCGTTCTCGTCATTGGAATTCAATTATTAAATATCAATATTTTATTGTTAAATTATATAATGAAATTGACAGACTTCATCATGAACAATTTATTTCAACAACAACAAATCAAACAACGTTATTCTATGTCTATCGTGGTCAATTAATGCTTAGTCAAGATTTAAATATTTTGAAAAATAATATCGGTGGTATAGTATCGATGAATTATTTTCTATCGACAACATTGGATCAAGATATTGCATCGATATTTAGTGAAGGTCAACGAGGAATAACGATTAATGTACTGTTTCATATATTATTAGATTGTCGAATTTCATCGGCTGTATTCGCTGATATTTCACAATTTAGTACGATGAGTTATGAAAAAGAAATTCTTCTTTCACCAGGCATGGTTTTTCGCATTCAAAGTGTTGCCTACGAGGACACAATAGATAAATGGATAGTTCATTTAAATTTAATCGATCCAAATGAAGATTCACTCCTATCATTTATGTCAACTGATTTGAAGAACAGTCATTTTGGTCAAATATTATATCAAATGGGTGAATATGAAACAGCTCGTGATTATTGTCAATTCATGTTAACAAATACAGATCGTCCATTGAGTTACCATAGTATTCTTGGAAATACATTCAAAGAACTCAATGATTATGATCGTGCACTTGAAAATCATTTTTCTGCTCTTCGATATGTTACATCGATATATCAATGTTCAACAATCTATTATAATATTGGTTTAGCTTATTTAGGTAAAGATGATTATACGAATGCTATTCGATATTATCATGAAGCAAGTGAATTAGAATGTGTCGAAGGTGAAACAATGTATCTTGCTGAAATCTATCATGATTTAGGTTTAGCTTATATTAGTAAAGGTTCGTTATCTGTTGGATTGAGTTATTTAGAACGAGCATTTGATATTCAAAAATTGATTCTACCAGAAAATCATTATCATCTAGGCATAACATATTTTAGTCTTGGCAATATTTATAGCAATCAAAATGAAATCGATCGAGCTCTTGATTATTATCAACATGCATTGGATATATTTCGTTGTTCACGACGAACTGATGATCATCTAATAATTAACGTACATAGTAGTATTGTTCGATTATATCTTCAAACAAAACAATATGATATGGCAAGAAGAACATTTGAAAATCTTGCACAAATCTATGGAGATCGAAATAATTATCTTACACTGACTCGTATTTATTTCGATTTGATTACATCAGTTTTATTTCCTCAGCAAGAGTTTTTTCAATGTATCAATTTTATAGAATATATTCTTTCAATTAATCGGAAACATTTGCCTGAAAATCATCGATTAATTGGTGTCATACTTTATATTCTTGGTTCTTTTCAATTATTTCTCTTTCGATCAAATTCTGAAAATAATTCTTCGGATTTAATAAAATTGAGCTGTACAAATCTCGAACAATCTAAAGAAATTTTAAAACAGTATACAAATTATTTAGTATTTATATACGAAAATCTTGGACTTATCTACTATTCTCTGAAAGAATATTCACGATCGATTGAATATTTAAATCAATCATTAAAATATTCATCAAAGAATAATGTACGATTTTCAATGCAACACAAGAATTTAGCAATTGTTTATGCTAGTACAGGTGATTTTCGAAATGCAATTAAATATTTAAAAATTTCTATTGATCTTTACGGACATGATACTATAGATTTCGAGATAATTTCTTCTCATACACTTCTTGGTATTTATTATAAATTCATGAAATCTTATAATTTCGCTTTGAAACATTTATCACAAGCATTATCTCTATGGCGTATGACAGCTGGACCATTCGATGCTGATAGACGTGCTGCTTGTATTTATTATCATACAGCTGATATTTATTTTAAACTTAATTTTCAAGAGCATTCCTATGCTTCTCAATTATTCTATTTCTGGCATAAACAACGTCTTCCACCATCAAAATCTACTGATCCTTATTTTGAATATATTAGTGGTATTAGTCTATTCGTTGCAATCGAATTTAGCGAAATATAATTTTCGATTAGCTTTATATGATTAATTAAATTTTTTCTCATCATAAATAGATTATTTTTTTTCTTTCGTCAGTCGATTTCTTGGTCAAGAGAGAGAGAGAGGTTAAATGAGAAGCAGATCGAAATCTGATAGGTGGACACTCATCATGAAAGATCAAATGAATGAATTGTCAACAAAATATTCAAGTTAGTATTCGTTTCTTTTTGTCTTGTGCGTCATCTACTGGTTCTTTTTCTTTTCTACGATAACCTGATGTACTTTCAAGTATTTACGTGGTTAGTTTCCCATTGTATATTATCTATAACAAACAAGAAACGTTTTTTTCGAAAGTTCCTATTCGGGATACAAAACATTACGATATAGTTGCAAAGGTAAAACTTTACGAAGTAAAGATTCATGAGATTTATCCATAAAGGTTTGATAATAGATGTTCAATGTCGACAAACCAACGACCGATTCGATATCGCTCATACAACAACAAGAACATATCGGTTCAGAAATTAACAATAGACAAGATATTGTCCTTAAATGTTCTCAAATTCCAGGTCTTATCGGCGTAATTTTACTGCTTGTATTGCCATTGGTATCGTTAATTATGATTAAACTCGTATTAAATGGATCAAGTACTACTGCATACACTGAACTTGCACTGTGGTCTGACATATTATTGATAATTACGTATATAGTATCAGTGATTGGACTTTGTGTTATGCTGCATCGTAAAGAAGGTGAAAATAGAGTTCGTGATGAGAGTCACACGAAATATTCATCAATATCTGTTGCATTGTTATTTATCCTTGGATGTGGTGATTCATTATTTAATTTAACGAGAACGATCGATCAATTTTTATTGACTTATAACGCAAATTCCACGAATTGTTTCCACTATATATTGATATCAGCAATAGAAAATTTCTTAAAATCTTTCTATCAATTATGTTTATTAATCTTTATTATCGAACAAATTATCGGAAAAGTGAAACTAAGTTCTCGACTAGGCAAAAGTTTCCTTGTTAGCTTAGCATGCTCTATTTTTTGTCAGTGGCTATTATTACTATTTCAAGAAATAGATCAAGATGAAAGAAAGAATGATACGTGTACTTCCAACAGCAGTAATACCCTATATTCATTTGAAAAAATCGAACCATTCTTATATCCATTGGGTTTAGAATTCCGAGTTTCAATTGTTATTCATCTATTAGTTCTATCACACGTTAAGTTTACCGAAGTATTACGATCACTCAAGTGTCTAAAGAGATTCTGTTATGGGCATAAATTTTCATGGAAATGCTCAACGGATAGAATACAATACGGTCAATGTTGCAGAAAGTTTTGGAATTTTGTTTGTATCATTGTGATACCGGCAATCGGTATTTTAATGGTTAGTGGATCAATGGTGTTTATATTTTTTCAAGAAGCCAATGTTAATAATGATGATCATCATCATGCTACTCTAATGAGTAATATCATCAATGAGAAGATCAATCTTTATAGTGAGATTGGTGAACTCATTCTTGTAGGTATCATTTGTTTACTTTCTATATATTCAATATTATGGATACTGTGTAAGAAACAATGCTGTTCCTGTAAACAAAGTGATGAATCTAAGCAACATATTGAGTATGAATTTTGGATTGATTTTATTGTCTTGGTCATTTCGTTTTTATTTTTGGCTGCCTATTGTATTTTAGCATGCAGGGGCGCTATTCTAACTCCAGACACATCTGAAACTATAGTAACGGATACCAAGCGATTGACAATCGCTGTTTCATTGTTATCTATACTTCAGACAGCTTTACAAGTATTTGTTATTCTTTGGTATGGGTTAACAGGAAAATCTTTACCTCCCACAGTGAATAAACTATGGATAATATTTAATTTCGCACTTTGGCTATTTGATACATTTAGTGCCAAAGACTATGTTACTAATGAAATACAAATAGCTTATTACACAAAAGAACGCTGGGAATATCTAAACGCTATTTTGGTACCCATGACTATATTTTTCCGTTTCCACAGCTGCATTATGTTTACCAATATTAAAGACAGAATTTACTTGGAATTGGAACAAACACATCCTTAAACTTTAGTAGATATTCATTAATTTTTATTAAACAAGAATTAATTTGTTAAAAGATGATGAGCTAGTTGTTTTTTTCTGTTGCAATCTAAAATAAACCGACATTGGGTTTTTTTCTCATTCTCGTCACGTGTACCAATAGGTAAAAAATTGTTATTTCTGCACATTCTAATAGGTTGGTTTTTTCCGTGCGTATACAATGAATCATACTCCGACGAAAAAAAGGAAATAGAACGTAAAGAAAGACATATTTATAATCATTTCATGATTATTGATAAGCAAAAGAACATGTATCAAATTAAACGACCATTAAAATTCGATGAATATTCAATATCCTCAACAAAAAAATTCCGAAGTAAGTTTTTAATTTACGTATATGACTCATACGTTTTATGTTGTTGTTTTTTTCTCTCTATAGCAATATTTCACAAAAATAAGACAACTCGTTTGGAATATTTATCCAATGAACTTTTCTATGAAATATTTGATTTTCTTTATGTTATTGTTTTTTCTAATGCTTTTTTTATTATCAATTCATATTTTAATAATCTTCTTGACAAGTCACCAATACCATTGAAAATGAAATTGAATTCTGCAATGAAAACAGAACTTTCATATCATTGTGATACTGTGATCAAATCCAACAAACATCGTATTCTTTCTTTAAGTTTCGAAAATAATTTAGTAATCGAGGATTTTTTTACACGGTGTTCCATCGATTCAATCTTTACTCGTCTCAAGTCAGTTGTTTTTAATGGAATTTTCTATAATCAAGCAAGCTCAATTCTTATCTCTTTACAAACTTTACCATGTCTATCATCATTAACAATGAACTTTAGAACAGGCTATATCAGTGATATTGATGATATCTATCAAATAATATTTTCTTTTCCCTGTTTGAAATACAATCAATTGTCATTCTGGAAGGAACCGGATTGGATGTTTGACTTTATATTTATGAATCCATTTGCGACAGTAGCATTCAATCAACAATACAGTACTATCGAATATTTAATTATTAATCATAGTTGTACTGTTCCCGAGTTGCTTTCAATACTTCGCCACGTGCCACATCTTCGTCATTTAAGTTGTCAAAATTTAGTAGGATCATTCAGTGATAGTAATATGATAGAACCAATTCTTTTGCCAAATTTAATTTATCTATCTATCTTAAATCCTTCAATGTTGTTCTTTGAATTTGAAGAAATGCTAATGAAACTGTTCACCATGATACAAATATTCAAAATTGATTTATTTGATGATATAACATATTTGAATGCTGATCGCTGGCAACAACTAATCATTAAACAACTTCCTCAGTTACGTAAATTCTATTTAACTCATCGATGTTCAGACATAGATTTAGAAAATACAGTATTTCTAAATCAATTTACGTCCTCATTTTGGACCGAAAGACAATGGTTCATTGAATATATCATGGATTCTACAGCTACTCACTATTTAATTCGTCCAAACAGGTAAATAATATACATATATTCTTCATTGACAATGTAAAAATTTACGTATCTATCTTAATAGTTATAAACATACAGTAATAGCTCATTATTCCAATCGGAATATTCAGAAAAATGATGCTCCACCTGTTGAACTTCGAATCAATGATATTTCAAGTAATGAATCTTCTGAAGAATTTATTGACCGATTTAAAACTACTACTGTTAACACTCTATTTACTCATTTAACTATCGATTGCAAGGATATAGCTATTGGAATTTTGATAAGAATTATTAATTCATTATCAAATCTTCGTTCATTACAAATATTAATGTTACCTCCTATTGAAGAAAATTGGTTATTTAATGAAAATGATAAAGAAATTCGTTTTATACCCGCATTCAAAAATAAAATTACAGATGTTCGTCTGGAGAAAATCATCGATATTGAACAAATACGTTTTATTCTTCAGCTTTGTCCGTCTACACGATATCTTCAAACAAATATTCCAGAAAATATCAATCTCAATAGACTTATCTCTTCGATGTGTACTACCAACTTAGAATTTCTATGCTTAACAATTCCAAATGCGGATAACAAAATAATTGATCAATTGAAAAAAATAATTGAAATAGAACATTGCCAAATCGAACGTATCGGTGATCATATTCTTATAAATTTCATAAGACAGAATTGTTAGAAAAGAAAACAAAATAAAGTTAATTTTTTCTTTATATTTCAGATAGAATATATACAAAATGGCAGATAATTATGAATATATGAATGAAGCATCTATTGATAATAGCTTAAAATGTATTCTATGTTCTGAACCATTTATAAATCCTTATTCGACATTATGTAATCACACATTTTGCTTATCATGTATTACAAAATCCATTGAAGAACATGATCGATGTCCAACATGTGGTAAACGATCGATCTCAATTCAAGGTGTAAAACCATTCATAAATTCTAGCATACATGATCTACTCGACCGATTACTTGTTCAATGCAGACTCTGTCGACAGTCAAATATACCTCGAAGTAGCTTCAGTGAACATGCAACTCAAACTTGTCCAAAACGAATTGTAAATTGTTCGGCTATTGATTTAAAATGTCCTTGGCAAGGACCACAAGATGAATTTGAAATTCATTCGAAACAATGTCATTATGAAATCATGCGACCTTTACTCGGAAATTTATTAGATACAATTCAATCTCTTTCGAATAGAGTACAGCGAAATGAAGAGTGTATAAACAGTCTTGTAACTGAAAATCAGCAATTGCAACATGCAAATCGTTCATTGATTCATATTTGTCGTCAACAGTATCAATCAATTCGTGACATCAAAAGCCAACAACATCAATTGAAAGAAAAATTGGAACTTGTAGAAATTTTATCAAATCCAAATTTAAATCATAATCCACGTCTTAATGAAATTCTATCTCCATACCGTTCATATTCATCAATTATTTTAACTGATCTACGTTTAAATAATTTTGATATTTCATTTATTATACAACAAGCTGTTATTTCCAAACAATGTTCAGCATTGATATTAAGTAATAATTCAATTGGAACAATTGGCATCGAAGTTTTATCAAACACTTTACGAACAAATCTTTCACTTAGACGACTTTATTTAAAAGCAAAACACGATGAATGACCAGGGGTCCACTACTTATCGCATGCATTATAAATCAATAATACAATTGACATGTTACAGTTAGAAGCAACCAATATTTTCGAATCATCATCTATGCATTCACTAGCAAAAATTATTCGTTCAAATCAACGATTAAAAGAATTGTATCTTGGTTATAATCGAATTGATAATCAAGGAATGGACATTCTTGCTAATGCTTTTCATGATAAAAGTACAATCGAAATTTTTAGTTTAAATGGAAATAAATTAGATGATCAATGTTTACCAAATATTGATCACATGTTCAATACGACGAATCTTAAATTACAAAAATTTGATCTATGTGGAAATATGTTTTCTTTGCAAGGAAAAACAAAATTATTGCAAATTGGATATTCTAAGAGAAAAAGTGGTTTTAAATTAAATGTTTAATTAGATATCTAACTACTATATAGTTGTTCTTTTTTTTTAAATTTTATATTCCATTATGTGATATTTTTAACAAAGAAAAAGTCTTTTCTTTTTACTTATAATATATCAGGATTAGTAAGATTATTACATCATAGTGAAAGTACATCACGTATTGCTACGATTGTTTTTAACGCTACAGATGGATTCTGGGGTCTGTAACAAACCTTTTATGAGTTCATAATGATCTAAACCAGTTACTTTCCTCTTGGTATTGAGTAATAGCAATTCAAGTAGGAACTTAGCTATTAGTTATCTTAGTTTTGATAGAAAAAAAATTATTTCGATGAATTTTCCCCAAGAATTCATGTAATTTCTTTTCTCGTTATAAATGTCGCTACTGTTGCTGTCTTGATTGACTTATAGTGATTGTATAATATTATTTTAGTTCAAATTTCAGCTATGAATTTCAATTATTTATGAAATCTCAAAAAAAAACAGTACGTAAACGACCGCTTACGGTGCGGTTCGATTAACCTGAGTATTCCACTCTCACAATCGACTGATTCTTATTTTAAATATATTAGTAGTATTAATGTAATCATTGCGATAGAGGTTAATGAAATATAAATAACAAACATGTTTTTTTCTTGCTATATACGTATTCGTTTTCGATTGGCTATATGATTATAATCAAATGTTTTCTCGTTATAAATAGGTTATTTTTTTTTTGTTTCGTTATAGTTAGGTGCATTGCATTCAGGTGAGATACTAAAATGCAAGGTCGTTTATGGTATAAACTTCGTATCATATCACTACTTTTGGTGATATCTTTAGCCATGATTCTATCAGTAATCGTTGGATTTACAGGACAATTCTTCTATTGGCTTATATTTGATGTTCTAATTCGAAATCATCGACAAGTCAAGCCTAAACTTAATTTACTAAAAGAGAAAAACAATGACGAATATTATGCATTAATCATTGGTGCTGGATACTCCGGTTTAGGCATTGCTATTAAATTAAAAGAACTAGATACGAACGATTTTCTTATCATCGAACGACATGAACATGTTGGTGGTACATGGTATGCAAATAAATATCCTGGTTGTGCATGTGATATTCCATCGAATCTCTATTCATTTTCATTTGAACCTAATCCCGAATGGTCACATTTTTACAGTAGACAACCGGAAATCGGCAAATATCTTGAACATTGTTCGACTAAGTATGATATTCATCGACATATTCAATTCAATACAACAGTTACACAACTGAAATGGCTCGATGATAAACAAATCTGGCAAGTAACAATTACGTCAAATGCTCAAGAAAAACAAGTCTATGCTCGATTTATAATGGCTGGTTATGGTCTTCTATCGAATGCTTCGTATCCAACGGATATTTCCGGTATCGATAAATTTCAAGGTCAAATGTGTCATACAGCTGAATGGAATGAAACGATTGATTTGAAAAATAAACGTGTAGCAGTAGTTGGAACTGGTTCGAGTGCTTCACAATGTGTACCTCAGATTCATAGGGCTGGCGTTAAAGAATTACTTCTTTTCCAACGTACACCAGGCTGGGTTTTACCTCGATTGGATCGAAACATAACTGAATGCGAGAAAACGATTTTTAGAAAAGTTCCAATTATTCAAAAATTTCTTCGCGGTTTGACCTATTGGATATTTGAATCTTTCGTATTTTCATTTGTTTATCGTTTACCTATTCGATTCGTTATTGAACAACTTGTTAAATTTAATCTTGTAAGACAAGTCAAAGATGAAGAATTAAGAAAAAAATTAACACCAACATGGGATGTAGGCTGTAAACGAATGTTATTTTCGAACGATTGGTATCCTACAATACAACAACCAAATGTAAAATTAATTACAAATCGCATTCGAGAAATTACAACAAATTCAATTGTTACTTATGATGATGATAATGAATATCCAGTTGATATTATTGTATGGTCAACTGGATTTCAAGTTCAACAATTTCCATTGACTGTTTATGGAGTCAATGGTTGCTCATTAGGTGAACAATTTTCTGAATCAATGCAAGTAAGAATTTATGTTTTTTTATTGAGACGAATATATCATGTTATTTATTTTCATATGAAGGCATATCGAGGTGTAACTGTGCCAAATTTTCCGAATTTCTTTATTTTTCTCGGTCCAAATACTGCTCTTGGTCATAATTCAGTTGTAATAATGATTGAAGCACAAATAAAGTATGTTGTTGAAGCACTATTATATATGCAGAAAAATAATATTCAAACGCTCGATATTAAAGAAAATATATACAAAGAATTTAATCAGAAAATTCAAGCAAAACTACAGACAACCGTATGGCAACAAGGTGGTTGTCATGCATGGTATCAAGATACGAAAGGCAATAATACAACGATTTGGCCAGGTTTTTCATGGACTTATATATTATTTATGAAGGACTTTGATTTTCAGAATTATAATTATAGTTATATGTAATCGTTCTACTCTTTTTTTATCAGTAAACTATAGAAGCAAACACATACGATAAATGTTCTTTTAGAGAAATTGATTGATTAATTATAGCTGTTAATTTAATATGGAGAATAAAGTTCTGCGCTGTTCAAAGAACC
>ERZ781399.1825-NODE-1825-length-18136-cov-4.009679_pt1 | contig 18136 bp, 12 predicted proteins | sample MGYA00511014_ERZ781399 | MGnify/ENA primary metagenome ERZ781399 (study PRJEB29847, sample SAMN06458254) | wastewater metagenome | isolation source: Wastewater bioreactor | place: South Africa: Cape Town | study: EMG produced TPA metagenomics assembly of the...
AATAATCTTTACGTGGACGATACCAGAAATGATCGAATTCAACGGTTTGAAGTTGATCAAAATTAGAATGAAAATAAAAATTGAGAGACTACCGAAACCTATTTATTTGGGATTTATCTGATCAACTATCAACATAATTATATATATTATACGCGTCGTACTCCTTTTTCTTTTTCGTTCTCTAAATCAAATGTCATTGTGATTTTGGTCTATACAATAACATACTAATATTTGTCTTCGTCTTTCCATTTATTTATTTTTTTTCTTTTCAAACTAATGAAAAAATCTAAGAATGCATGATCTCGCATCGTAATCGGTAAACAAGATAGATAATTATCTGTTGAAAGTCTTCGAACGATCTAGGGTATTTCATAGACTACATATAGTTCTAGGCCTATAACCGACTTTTATCTACAAAGTCTAGTATGTTCTTAGAAGTGAGCAGTAGTCTTTTACTAGCTCATTCTCGATACATAAAACATCTCAACAACCAAGTAGAAATGGATTGTGATCAGTGTTGGGAACGGTTCGGTTTAGAGGTTTTGAAAAAAATATCGGTTCCGGTTCGGTTCGGTTTGGTTTAGAGGTAAATGAACCGAGTTAAGCCGAAACATATAAATTTAAGAAAATTATAAAATGAGTAGCTGTTAAGTATAGTAGATAACTAGAAAAGAAGATATCTTTTCTGGTGATTTGTAATAACACCAGAGTGACAATACACTAATAGTGAGTTGGATGTAGCTGAGCAAAGATTTGTGTCTCTAACAATAATTTGATACATCTTCCTCAAACAACATGGATGTTTAATCGACTTCATGCATATATTCTGTTATAGATCTTCATTTTCTCCTCAAAATTTCTCCAAAGTGTTTAATTTGCTTCCTCTCCTAATATTCAACAAACTAACTAATCATCAAATTTATGTTTTTCTCAAAATTTATTGATAGGAAATAGCATAGTAAAATTAGAATTCAATTAAAAAAACTGAATGATTAGTGATTTAACTCTTTACGACCGAGCTTTTTCTTAGAGAAAAATATAAAATTGAATGAGCAAACTATTTTCAAAGCTGGAAATCATGAATTCATATATTTTCTAATTCCGACTCTGTTGTAGACTATAGAGGAAAAAAGATTTAGTTTTTAACTGATTTCAGTCGACTAAATTAAAATTTATTTCAAATGAAGTTTCTTGTTTTTCTTTTGAAGAATATGAGAATATTTGTCATTTCGATTTCTCTTTGTTTTCTATTCGAGAGAATTTATCTTTAAGAATATGAAATATTCTTTTCAACATTTAGTTAAATAGAATTTATTGTTTTGAATGAATTTTAGTTTGAACTCTCAATTCTTCGATGATGAAATTGTACGAGAAATAAAAATCTTCAATTCTTTTTTCTTCATATAAAAGACTCTGGAGAACATCATGTCAATCGACTAAATTCAACAGTTTTTCTCTTTTAAATTAAATTTCTTCTTATTTCTCGTGTCCTATAATTTTTCGATTTGTTTTTCTTTTCTTTTCGATGAAAATTTGTCTTTTTATTTAAAAAAAGATTCTTTCGAGAAAATAATTAAATCAAATCTGTTTTTATTCAAATAAACAAATCACCAGACAATATCGATTGAAGATTTTCACAAACAAATATTAAAATTCACAATTGATACTCGATCATTTTCTAACGTTTTGTTTTTCTTCGATTAAAATGGAATTTTATAGAAAATATTTAACAATAAACATCGAATTCTCTTGTCAAAAATAATAAAATCATTTCTATTCTTTTGTTCTTTTTCTTCTAAATTTAATAAATCACAGATTTTAACTTCGAGATTAAAAAGTCAAATGAATTGTTAATATTTAAATCTTCCCAAAAATATTAAATCAATAAAATCAATTTTATTCAGAAAAAGAATATGGAAAATAAAATATTTTATTTTCGAGTTTTAAATTTAAAAAAGAAAAGAAAAGTTAAAAAAGAATTTAATCAAAATCGAAAAAGAAATAAGTTAATCAATTCAAGAACAGTATTTCTGTTTTATTTATCGACAAAATATTTTTGTATTCGATGGTTTCCAAAATCAGCAATATAAAGATTATTTTCATCATCGAATGATAAACCAGCAGGACAATCCAACTGATTTGATTGATTTCCTCGTTTATTTCCACCAGCGATGATAGTTCCTTCTTTTGCATTCTTTATCCAACGAACTATTCGATGATTACCCCAATCAGATACATAGAGAGTACCTGATCGATCAATAACAATTCCTTCAGGATATGACAATTGTTTTAAACTATTTCCTTCACCTTGTCCACCAGCAACGATAATTCCTTCTTCTGCACCTTTTAGCCATTTCATTACACGATGATTTCCATAATCTGAAACATAAGTTGTTTCATCTTCATCAATCGAGATGAAAGATGGTTCATTCAATTGATTGAGAAGATCTCCTTTTCCATTTCCACCTGCAACAATCACACCTTGACTTTCACCTATTTTCCATCGTCGAACTTCGTGTTTTTGATCATCACAAACATAAAGATATTCATTTTCATGCATTACTATATCAATACATTTAACATCATTGATGATTATTTGTCCCGATTGACCATTTTGACGAGGCCATCGAACTACTCGTCTGTTTGCACAATCAGCAATGATAAAACAATCATTGATTTTATCAATAATCACTTTTGTTGGATAATTCAATTGATGATATCCATTTCCTTTTTCATTTCCACCAGCTACAATTCGACCAATAGTTGAATTTTTCTTCCATTCAACAATACGATGATTGTCTTGATCAACAACATAAATTGTTTTATTATCATCGATCGAAATACTCCATGGATGATACAATTGATTCATTTGTTGACCTTGACCATTTCCTCCTGCAATGGTAATTGGATTTGATTTCCATTTCAAGTCGATTGGCACATTGATCGATTCTATTTTTAATTTCATCACAACGATTTCGACGAACTCTCAAAAGCCAAATACAATTATGTTTTCGGCCAAATCAAATAATACCTAACAATTAAAACTAACTATTTAAAATAGAATAGCTGTATTCTTATCATCTGTATAAGAATAAAACGAGTATTAAAAGTGATATATATTCTTTGATTTTTTGAAAATCATTAATATTCCACTCTATGTGATGATGTATCCATCAATGAATTCAATTAAATGGATCTTTGCATTTTTCATTCAATCACACGAGATTCCATTCTGATACTCCAATAGACAGATTGTATTGCGCTTATTTGGCGAGCCATCGACAGATGCTTACAATAAAAACAGAATTTTGACACAGATTCGATAATTGTTTTTTTCAATAAAAATTAAGCTCTGTTTTCTTTTAAGCACGGATAAAAAAGATGCTGTATAAATACCGATATATCGAACACTTTTTTTATTCGAAAAAATCGATTAAATCAATGTCGACAACCTTTATGGCATTTGCACTTGTGCTTCTATTGTGCACGATCGGAACACAATCTTTTGTTTTGAAAGGACGTTATAACAATCGTGCTATTTCTGATCTGCAACGAGCGCAGAAATGTAATGGACATTCATATGATCTTTATGTTCCACCTGGTATCAAGTTTTTCTAGTCGGGTTTTGGCGTGGCACATAGTGATAAAGCTGCTGCCGAAATTGCACAGTATATAAGTACAAAAAGTGGTAAAAAATGTTGGACACTTGAATCGATTCTCGAACTTCCACAAAATCAACATATTCAACCATGTCAATGGACAACTCCAATTAATCCCGCATGTGAATTGTTTTGGAAAAGTCTTTCATGTGAATATGCAACAAAATCCCGAGGTATAGATTTATTTTTTCATTCTTTCGAGAAAATATATGTGCATGTGTTCTGGATTATTTAGGAGAAATACAGTTTATCCTTGGTCCGAACGTGAGCTCTACAAGTAGTTGGATGAGCATTGAAAGTGGTCAGTTGAGATATAACAGTCGAAATGGACATGATGTTTATGGCTTTACTAAGCACGATCTTCAAACGATCTATTGCCAAGAAATGAAAAACTATCCGACTCAATATCCAGATATTAAAGCTTCTATTTGCAATTGACTGCAAAATAAATAAAAATTGAGAATAACAGAAAAAATTCAACGAATATACTTTTATTAATGATTTGAAATCGATGTTTTCCTCCATACTGCTCGACAAAATAGGACTCTTGAATTATCGAGTAATATTTCAAGTTGATTAAATAATGGTATTTGTCGAATAGAGTCGATGTTCGGAGCTGTTACAAATTTGTGATGCCACATCATTTGACATGAGAGACGAACAAAATTAAGTTTACGTATAATATGTTGAAATTGTTCAAAATCGAAGTTTATTGAATCAACCAAACTCAAAATGTATCGAATAGGTTTATTGAATGAGATAGTCATGAGTAATCCATTGAGAATATTATATTTATCATAACTTGTTTCATTTGTCCGAGAATCAATATCAAGAACGTGAATGTAAATTGATTCTAAATTGGGATGAATAAAATTTACAAATGAACCCGTTTTGTCAGCGAAGCTATTGGATAGATAGATCATGACTTGGAAAGACATCATCGTTGGAAAATGATGGAGAAATGTATGCATATCTTGTGGATGACATTGACGCAAAAACATTGATTGAATTGATGATGATGATATGGTCAAATAGTTTGTATCGATCTTAATTGATTGAATTTCACATGAATGAAGTGATTTGAATTGGCACAAAATTTTCAAACTGAAATCGAGTGTTTCGATAAGACTAAGGTGTTCGAGATAAGGAAAATTATGTGCTTGAATAACATCGAGTTGAGTTGTATTTAATTGACAAAGTTTTAACATGCGAACATATGAATAATCAATAATGTTAATTTGATTTAATACATCTGATAAAAGACATTTATCTATTCGAAGACAAACAACTTGAGAAGCAAAATAGCGAAGAGGTTCGACTATATCTTTCGAATTTTTCCATGGATCCCACCACTGATCACCTTTTGAACTAAAATAATATATCAAATTTGGTTTAATTTTTAACTGAAGAAAAAATAATGATGCGTCAATTACCGTTCTGGTACAGCATAAAATACTTGAATGGATAAACTGTATATGATAGCATTAAAACGCCAGTTGAGATTTAACCAACTATAGAAGAGATCCGCGACAGATGCATAGGAAAGAATTTCTAATAGCAATTCATTCGATAAAAGTTCCAAATTCGCTATCATGACTGAGAAAATTAACGTGAAAAGTTATGTGTATCTGTATATATATATATACATCATTACGAGTCCGTCGTACTGGCGTATATGCTATGACCGACGGCTATTATACATATATAGAATGAAATATTTGCAAACATCTATAGCGTTGAATGTTTCTTATTCTTATAGATTAAAAGATCAATGATAATATATAGATGGGGTAAATATCATGTTTGTAATGATCAGACACAATTCTATCTCACTCTTTTACTCTTGAATAACAGAATGAAACGAAAAATAGATATTCGACTACAAGATCATCAATATTTCGATCAATCATTCGGTCTAATTTTATTTAAAGCATTATTATTATTATTATTATTATTATTGTCTCTGATTTCCTTTCCGAAATACTTTATTTAGAATGCATTATTTGCAATATTTATTTTGTTTCTAGTGTACCATCATCGTCAATTTATAATATAACGTACAAGTTTCAACTTTTTTTTATAGCGAGCTAAATTCGTGTACTCATTGGTCACAGCGATGATCTGACCACATTTGCAATTTTCGAAAAAGATCCTTCTCCTCTATTCAATAAATTTCTTAGAATAGTATATGATCCATTTTGAATTTTATTTATTTCGAATAGATAAGAAAGAGAATGTGAAAGAAAAGAACAGAAGAAATATTTATCACATAATGGTGTACGTGATACAATATTACCCTTGGTATTTTTGAAAAGAAGTGGATAAATGAAGTAGGATGCTCGTGTACCAAACAAAGAAAAAATGAATAAATGATAAAAAATGATAACGATGATTTTAGCGCCGATTACAGCTGATGATAGTGATTTATTGTTTGATTTTGTTCATTCGATCTTAAAAAAAATGAAATGAATTAATATGTTGAATATAACTATAAAAAGACATCAACAACCAGTTACTCTCTAATTTCATCCTTTACAAAAACGTTCTAGTCTGATTTACTCAGAAACATTGAGTTTCGTCAGCCGTTTCGTGAAATGCTACTTTCATTTTTCCTCATGATAGTATTCTCATGTATTTGTTACATTTTAGTTTGTCTCTTCAAAGCCAATTTTATACTTACTACTTTTATAAACCATCTTTTTCGCGTTGGTTCTTCCATTCTTTATGAGTGTCAAGGTCATCACTGACCATTCTCTCGACTACGGCAGCACGTTCTTTACGGTGTTGATCAGTTGTGGCTGTGTAATACGCTGCTTGAGCCTCCACCAGATCCATGTCAAGCCTGGATACTTCGGCGGCGTAATCTTGATGCTAAAAATTTCAAAATCATTGTGCGTTGAAAACTCAAAAAGAATTACCGATGGATATAATTGATTATTGTTATTGTTATAAACGTGTTGATTGTTGTCAGCCTGCTGTTGTTGATTGTTGTCAACCTGCTGTTGTTGATTGTTATCATTAATATTTCCTTTCGTTGACATTTTGTGATAATCTAATGATAGTATCTACAAAAAATCAAAAATGACTCTTTTCCATTTTAGAAGAATTTTAAAACAAAAATGGGCCGACACATCGATGGAAAATCTATAGTTTTAATGCCTATATCGGAATCGTTTTGTTCTACACAATGCATTGTTCTCTGATGTTTAAAAAAAATTTCTGTCTTGCATCCTTTTATCATCATTTTATGTATACGCAGTTTAATATCTGTTTTTTGTATTTCGGCCTATCATTCCTTCGATACTCGCAAGCTCTCACGTACTCACATACGGAATTTTTTGCTCTTTTATCAAATATGAGACACTTTGGATAAAACAGAAGCTTAACGGAGTTTTTGAAGAGACTACATAATATTCAATAGAAAACTGATTCGAATGTTTCTCAGCGACCGAAAAATGTATGGCTCTATTTTCAGAATCGATTCTTTAATGTGAAATGAATCAAATGTAGTTAAAATGAAAAAAACTTCAGCGATGGTACTTTTGAGGTATTGAAAAAAAGAAAGAATCACAAGATTCCTCCATTAAGTTTTTTTCTTTTCTTTTATTATTATTATTATTATTATATTTCAATGAATCATTGCTGTATCATCTGGGATCCACTGTTGTGATTCGTTTTTAAAATCATTGTTAACATATTTGAGAGAACGAAATTTATTATCAAATCAAAATTGAACGAAAGGAAGTATATCAATAAAATCAATTATTGATTCTTGCCAGATATAAGAGACTTTGCAAAATAGTTTGTTCATTTTGAAAATGACATATACTTTTCAAACTATTAATGCGAAGACAAATCATTAGTATCAATGGTGATCGATGAACATTGAACAGAAAAAAATCGCATTCAGAGAATTTCTTTAAAAAATTATTATCGATTTGCATCGATCAAGATTTCTATCTCAATTAATGAATTCTATCAATCAATACAAAATCAAAAAGTTGGAAACAGTACACGAGAAAAACAGAACAGTTATTTGTGATGTACATTTTCTAGTAAAATTTTAGCTAAGCCTTCTACTAGCAGTAAAAAATTGCAGGTCTTCTGTGACGCCCGATTATGACAATTTTTCAAATGGTTTTTTTTCTTGTACTCACTAATTATTTGAGATTATTGATTAAAGCAGTTTTACAAAAAACAAAACTATATATATTTACTATTCTCACAAGAAACTTTAGAATTTTAGAGGTTCAGATATAGTTTCCAGTGTGATTTTCAATCATTTTCACCTGAAAATCTTGAAAATTGATGATATCTTCGCTAAAACCACACTAAATAAAATATTTGATTAGTGAATAATTAATTAATTAAACGAGTGTATTTTACTCTACTGAGCAAACTTTTTTCGAAACGCGGTCTTGTAACATAACAGTCTTTTATCACGAACAGAGAGGATCAATCATACGGGTACATTCAAAATATTGTGTTTTTTGTTTGTCCATAATTTCGATCGAAAAAGTGTGAGACTCAACTCGAAAAAACGAATCAGACGCTAAAGTACGTGAAGATAAAGCACGAAGAGCTTTAGACAAAGCTGAAAACGAGCTGAAAGCAGCCGAAACAGGAGATCTTGTTGATCTTCGTAAGGTCCAAAGTTACAGAAAATCTGTTCAGAAAGCAAAAACAGATCTCCAGCAGCGTACTCTAGTTTATGAAAGTCGAAAAAAATTCATTCAGATATTCAACATACGAGAATTGAGCGTAAAAATCATCTTAAACAAGTTCAACAGATATCAGCAAGTAAATAAATGTGGAAATTTCGGATTTCAATCCGAATGTTATGTGTACTGCAAAAAGTGAAACACAACGGTTAGGTATCGGCAGTGGAAATACCGGGAGTGAGGTATCGACGATGAGGATATAGGTGGTGAGGGTATTGAAGATAACGTCAATGCTGCAGCGGTTCTAAGCGCCTATTACTCCATCAAGTAGTGTAGGATCATCTATAGATCTTGATGGATTATAGAATTTTTAAAAAATCAATCATTTTCTTCGAGAAAACAAACTCGTATCACACAGATCTCACCAACTTACATAAATTTTACATTGTTCTTGAAAATATGGTACAGAGAGAATTTTCAAGTGAGTATATTTACCTCTACAATTTAGTATAATGTTGTAGCCCGTCAAATTCTCTATCGAGCGGTATATAATAGTTGGGTTTTGTTTAAATTATATCTAAATTTATGGGTTCTAAAACTAGCATAGGCAAAGGTTCCATCAGAACTATACGAAATAAAATTATAGGAAATAACGATATTTGGGGGTGAAAATCAGCAAATCCTGGACCGATTGGACCCATCTTCGAACTCGACCGAGATATTTGCACGATAAAGTTCTGTAGAAAAATTCAAGGCGATTGTACTCTTCGTTCCTGAATTATCCTGTCAATGGACGGACAAACACACTGACTGATTCTATAGTGTACTGAACTTTTTGAGTACACAAAAGCGCTTTAGCTGAAAAGCAGGATTCGAACAATCTGATATGTAGCTCTTATTGTTTGACGTGTGTATCTTCTAGCATATGAATGAAATTATTTTTCAATTAAGTTTGAAAACAAAAAAGGAAAAGAATGTTTGTGATCGTTCTTGTTTATTAAAGTATACATTACAATGTTAAATATTACAAAAAAAATGAATAAAAATTAGAATTCTATCGTCTTTGTCAATTTAATAAACGTTTAGCATTATTTAGTCAAACACTTCAAAAATCTAACAATGATCTTTTGAAATTTTTGATTATGTTTTCATTGATGTTCTTTGCTTTTGTTTGTTTACTTCATTTTCTGTTTTATTCCCAAATTGAATCTTGTTCAACAATTCTTCAAACAAGCAGTATGTTATTTGAAATGTCCTAATCAAAATTCTATGTTAAACAATTATTCCATATTGAACCTTTTCTTGGACCATTATCCTTCAGTGTATTTATGATCTGACTTGTTTTTATTTATCTAGGAATGTTCCCATGGACTTTCAATGACAGTCTTGATCTAACTCGAAAGCCAAAAGAGACAGAACAAGGGATTTACTCTTATATGTTCAGGAAGTTTTGATGCTGCATTCATTTACAAAAATCAACAGAATTGAAACTTGCCGAAGGACAAGATAAAATCATGCGTTTATAATATGGAATAATGATGAAGTAAGATGATTCAGCCCAAATACACTTGATTGCTATGAGTACTGTGTATACAGAGACATCATCGCCCTCAAGTTGAATAGTTGAATTCAGCTTTCAAGGGTGACGTGTATGTTGATCAGTTCTTTCTGTTCTTGTTGGAAAATTTCTAATGACTTCAACTTATTCAACCTTCGTGAGGAAAAAAACTGCGTACGCTTTTAACTTTTGCTCTGAGAAAAAAAAAAGAAGAATGGAACAAAATTTTGTTAGTGAGTGACAGAAACTGAGAAAAAATTACCGATCATATTTACTGAAGTCTAGGAGACGTTAACAGTCTTTTACATTGATCAATCGATTTGTTCAGTCTCATATTCTTTTTCAATTAAAAAAACATTTTCATTCATGTTCAATTTAATTCTATGTTCCCCCACAAAGCTCGTTGTAAGGATATGATAATTTTTTTCTAAGTGGCACTTTAGGGCAATTAATTCGCATAAATACTCCAACGAAACATTTTGGATGTATTTGTTCTTTATTTGGAAAAGTTGTGAATTCTACTGTCTTATTATAATTGATCTGTTGATCTTTTATCATATTTGAATACTTGAATACTGATTCTGTGTTGTTCGACTTGGAACATTCAGTTTGTAATACAATTATTGTTTCTCTTTGATTGATCGATTCAATCACTAATTCATATTCTATAAAATTACGAGAGAATATTTCAGTTTTTGAACTAAATTCAGATAAATCAATTGGAATTTGATATCGATGATGTTTTTCTCTGGATTATCAATGAAGATTTGGTTTGCGTTATTGTAATGATTAAATCAGTGTGAAGCTAGCACGACGAAACGATAATTTACGGAAAACTTTTTTCAGAAGTATTGCCGGTGAATAAAAGTATCATCATTCGATGCAGAATTAAATTCTGAATCGAATGGACTAGTTTATATACACCGGCAATACTTCTGAAAAAAGTTATACGTAAATTTCTGTTTCGTCGTGCTAGCTCCGTCGTGCTAGCTTCACATCGATATGTTTTTCTTAGTGGTGTTAAAAATAAATAAGCTCAAGAAAAAAACGCATAATTCGACCTTCAAATAGTGAATAGTGTCAATTGAAATCAAGTTATAACCACGCTAATTTTAGGTCATACACTGACTGTCTTGTTGACTAACTGACTGACTTGCATGAACAAGTTCAAATCTATTTATATATCGAGAGAGGGAGAGAGAGAGAGAAATAAGATATTGAGAGAAAAGAAGTGTTCATCCAGTCATCTGGCGACACGACAAGATGTTAGTATTAAAATATAATGGTATGCATTATTATAATTTCAAATGTCTATTCTACACCAGATTGTGTGTGAATGAGTTTTATTATTTCTTTTTGTATCATTGATTTCGTTCTTATTTCGATAACTTGCATCATTTGTTTTATTTCTTCTCTTGTATTTATTTCTCTTGGCACAGTGAGTAATCTTTTACGTTTGACGATTCTTTTTGTACTTTATTTATTCGAGAACAAAGTCAAAATTAGATTACGAAACATTGAAAATGTATTTCGTTTTCTTTGTTTGAAGTGAATAATTGAAAAGAACGCATAAAATTGCAAGAAAACAAATACAAAACAGATTCTTCTCTCTGCTGCTGCTTATACGTAAAATAAATTGGCCATTGATTCAGTCGATGACTTGTTATGCTTGTGGAATTCAATTCTGCATCGAATCGTGCCATTTTCCGCTCGAAAACTGAATGAAAAGAGCCAGACTGCTAAAATTTCGATCGAAACGGTTTTTGGGAACTGACAAGATTTAATTGTTTATTTTACGAGTTGAAAATGACTCTGTGATATCCAGAATCGAATTCTATACTCACTACAAGCTATTGACTGACAGTACAAATCATTAAGCAATTCTAAAGAGATATTATCCAGCTGAATCACAACTTCTTTTATGTTTTTTTGTGTATATTCATGGCCTTAGCTCCGTCGTCATCGAAAAAAAAAGTATTTTGGTTTTGGCAATCGGAATCAGATTCGTTTGATAGTAACGAGAAGCAAAGATGGGAGAGATACTCCGATTTCGAAAACGAATACATTGAACAAGAGTTTCAGAAAGACCAAAAACAAGTTGAACTGAATGATTTCGTAATTGATTTCGAACTTAAAACGCAATACAACAAAGATAACATTAAAAAACGAAAGCAAGTAAAACGTGAACAAGTTGACTTAAGCCAGTATGTGCGAGAAGAACGATTCAATTGTCCAGTACGAATACTTACAAAAACATTTAACTACACGACCGATGAGAGAGTTATTTTTGCGTATGAATGGTGTACAAGAAATAAACAGATTGTAGGTGATGCACATTATCAAATCGTTGCTGAATTAGCTGCTCATGGTATGCAAGATTCTCCTTATAACATGATGAAGCCAATAGTCTGAATTTTGTTTTAGGATTATTGGTAGAAGGCAAACTGTTAAATAAAGATTTTGATGCAAATCGAATGGCTGAACGATTGCGAAGTTGTACTGATATGAAAGAACTACAAAAATATACGGTAACCCTTTACTCAGCGGCATCATTCTTATACGGACTCTTAAATTCAACACTACGAAATCATGATGACAGTAAAATAGATACTCTTGGTCCTTTCTCTTATCTGTTATGGCAATATCTTGTTTTGGACAAAAATAACGACGTAAAACTTGTCTACCGTGGTGTAAATTTAACCCAGGAAATGATAGAAGAATATAAACAAGCGATCAGCGACGAAGGTTTCAGGTTTACAAAAAAAAAGGTTATTTGGCCTGCTTTTACTTCGACAACAAAAGATCGACAGGTAGCAGAAATATATGGCAATACACTTTTCATTATCAATTTATTAGACGGTAATCGAAAGGACATTTCATCTCTCTCGATTTTTCCTGATGAACAAGAAGTGCTGCTTGGAAATGACTCTGCATTTGTGGTTGATAATGTAGAATACAATTCAATAACAGAAAAACATACAATACGCATGAGAGAACCAGATATCAATGATTACGAAATCGAGTTTTATAACGATGATTAATAATTTCGAAGAATTTTTTTTCCAGGAAAATTACAAGAACGACGTTTTTTGGAACAGATTTTCTATAATCATCGAGAGGTTTTACATACTCGGATCCATTATTAAAACCTGTCTGAATTCGAAGTTTTAGCTCAAATACAGATGAAAAATGAGCACAAATATCGTGATGCTCCATTCGATGTACCCTGATTGGCTCTTTCTAACAGTGAAAACCGCACCTCTCTGTCATGTTCCTGTCAAAAGTTATAAAAGTTCCCCCGAAGCGATTTCTTTTCAAACTAGTTGGATAAAAAATCGGTTTTTCCAAAAAAAATCTAAACCGAAGCGGTTCCCATTTCTGATAGGTAAGTTAATAATCATTCTAAAAGAAGCAAATTTACTAAATCCTTCGATTTTTTCGTTTAGATTCAAGATCAATTGGATCAACAATAAGATTCACAATGACCTTGGAAAACCTTAAATGGAACAAACAAATGGATTTCCATAACGCTTCTCAATGTATATATTATTGGATGACTGAACCATTTTAAAGGGTTCTGAACAGTGTCAAACAGTAGAAGTCTTAAAAAAGGTTCTCATCCAAACGCGCTAAAAGTTTGGATTTAGAGGTTTCGAACGATGCTGAACAAAATGGGAACATGAAATAAAAAAGTAAAATTCCACGAGTACTTCGATAAGAGTCTCTTAAAAACATGTGGTGCCATTACATTGACAGCTTCTATAGATGAGGACGATTTCGAAAAATGCCATGAAAATGGCTGCTGATCATCTTTACCAATAAGCTTTGGTTTACATTCTCTCACGATAAAAAGGAAGAAAGGAAAAGAAAAAAAATTGTTGTCATGGAATGCACTTTCTTTGCGCATCTTTACTCTCGACATTTTTGCGTTTGACATTCTGTAAGTGTTAAAAAGTATAACACAAGCACATGGATACAGTGAACACAACAGATATTGAATTAGCTACTTTCGGTGCTGGTTGCTTTTGGAGCACAGAAAAATGTTTTCGAAATAAATTCGAAAATAACTTACTTTCCGCTGTTGTAGGTTACATGAGTGATACTTCAATATCTGACTGTGATCCAGTTTGTACGAAGTCAATAAACTCTGTTGAAGTTCTACAAATCTCCTTTCGACGACAAAATCTGGCATACGATGATCTCGTTCGTTTCTTTTTTCATATTCATGATCCAACGACATTGAACAAATCTGGTAACAACCGAACTATTCAATATCGTTCAGCAATCTTTACTCATACCAGAGAACAGCAAAAAATCGCAGAAAACATTCGCAATGAAATGCAATCCAATGGTAAAATCAAAGGACAAATAATTACTGAAATACAACCAATAAATGGATGGCAATTTAATATTGCTGAAGAGAAGCATCAAAACTATCTAAATAAGAAATATGGATGGCTAATGCAATCATAAGCTACATTATAAATATTCGTATAGTTATTTTTGTAATCGTCCCGTGACCGAAGCTCTGAAATATGTGGAATAATTATTTACTAAGAGATGTTTTTTTCAGAATAAACTGTAAATTTAACAGTTCTTGAAATCGCATGATTGCCCATGAAACATGATAAAAAAAATTGAAGTGAAATTCGAATGAATCTTAGTAGAATCTGTATTGTACATTGTTGAAATATGACAGTTTAAGGATGAAAAGTGGAATTTTTATCCTTTAAAATCCGACTGTGTCCAAACGGGATCCTGGATTAATCGGCCGATCCCAACATTGTCTCGTATGCCTTTAGTTTTGTTTTTGTTTCAAACACACTTTAAAATATATTTGGAGCTAATAATAGATGACTTCGTAGAAAATTTCAAGCGCTATCTTTTGATAAAAAGAAAACTTTCAGTTACATGAAAAGATTAAGAGAAATCTTCAAAATACTGCGAGAGATCCATTATACCAAAGACACCTGCTGCATGAGCATCGATGCTTGTCGTTTTTACGTCGTTTTTTTTTCCTACGTTGGAAAAAACCCACTGATGACGACCAACAAAATACTCTGTTCTCTTCTCTCTTATCAGCTATTTGCTATGCGCAAAGACATGAATGTTCGACGAAAGAGAACAGAAGCACGCACGGCAGTCAGCTTTTTTCTTTCTTTCAAAAGTTACATACTGTATTGCAACTAACTTGAAAAAAAACGCTGTAAATACACACGGACATGATAGCTCTTCACTTGTTTCATCGATATATGTACATAAAGATGAAATAGACGATCGGTTTGAAGAAGATCTTTTCTATATGATTTTGTCGAGAAACAAAACACTGAATATATCTAAATAACCTATCCGCCTGGAAAAAATCAATTGGACGAGGTGTTTCAGGTATTTCATTCTCGTAGCAACATGCTTTTCCAAAAGTAATACAATATTCTGAAAACTCGTGAAATTCCCTATCTTTCTGTCTAAATATGTTTCAATATCTATTATAGTTTGAAAAAACAGGTTGTTTATAATAAAAATAACCCCGTCAGTCGATTCCTCAATACATTATGGTTAATCTTTCATGAGTGTTATGGAATCTAATTTAAAAAATAAATACATGTTCTGATAATGCTTTGGATTCGTCCGTGGACACAATTCGCGTTTCACACAAGTGTGCTGTTAGGATAATGAAATATCTCGTCCAGTTTATTTTTTTCAGGCGTATAGAATAGTGAGAAACACTTCATTACAAGCATGTGGTCTATTGAGATTAAATATTTTTTGTTATAAATGAGTTGAAAAACATTGAGTTTGAAAATGATTAGTTAAAGGTCCGACACGTAATCCTTCGTCTTTCCATTGAAAATTCTCGTCGAGAAAATAACAACCCGACAGATAGATTCTCAATTGATAATTTGAAGTAAAATGAAATCTTTGGTTTATAATCGGAGGATTTGAAAAAGAAATTGATGATTCGTTCGAATTTAGTTTGCGTAAACCGAAAACAACCGATCGATGACCTCGAGTTCGTTGATTATCGAGGAAAAATGTCGAAATATTTTCATTCGAAGGACAAATCGTTGTCCAGCCATCGATTTGATGTAACGAAGAATTTAATTGAGGAATTCCATCGAATTTGTAAACTAACAAATAGCAAAGACTCCAATCCAAAGAACGAAATTCGAAATGAACAGAAATCGAAAGATTTGTTGTTAAATTGACATAATGCAAATTGAACAACTGTTTATGTTCAGTTAAATTTGTCACGTTTTGTAAAATCATCGGAGGAATTTGTAAATTTGGATCTCGAGGAATGAAAATTTCAATAGGATTTGTTTCTTCGGTTTTGATTGAAATTGATTTTCCATTTTGATCGACAATCGAAAAAGAAACCGATGTCGAAAGATTTGTATTTGATGAAGATTCACTTTGACCAAAAACTGCTAAAGGTTCAACGGTCGATCGAACCAAAACTTTGGAACTTAAACTCGAATTCGATTGAAATGCAGACGGGAAAATAATCGAAGAATTCGACACTTGTTCGATGTTTTGATTTGTCAACGACAAAATCGATTGACTTTGTAAAAACATAAAAACTGCAGATGAATTGATCTTCATCTGTTGGTCGACATTCATATGAATTTCAAAGATCGAAGTTATTTTCGAAAGAATTTCATTGACTTGATTTGCAATTCGATTTGCCAATTGTTTTTGAGAAAAAGTATTTTCATCTTCTGACAAATTGATTTTCGACCATTCGAATTCTTCGAAATCCGATTCTAAAACTTTTGTTCGTTTTTGTAAAGGTCCGTTGACTCCAATCAAAACATTCGAAGCACATTCAACTAAATTCTTTGCAGCCATTTCAACATCTTCAAACGAAACTTTTCTCGCCATGAAAAATAAAACTTCGCTCAATTCGAAACATTTCTCAGCTGCCAAAGTTAAACTCTTTCGAGTCAATTCATTTGTTGATTTGGTCAGTTGAGATAATGTCGATGATTGAAGTTTGATACTGTTCGATGTTGTGATCGAAAGATCTTTCGTAAACGAAATTAAATATTCTCGAAGATTTGCTTGTGAATTTAAATCTTTAAGAAATTCAATTAGAGCTGATTCATTTAGCTCTTCATTTGTTGACAATCGTTGAGTTCCTAAAGATGAAATTGAAATCGTTGCAGATGGAATTCCATTTGCAGAAGCTTTGTGAATATTTTGTGAATTTATTTGATTCAATTGTTGAGAAAATGAAGTTAAAATTTGTCCAATTGTATTTTGATTTCCATTCTCAAGTAATTCAACAATTGGATTATTTGAATTCTGTAGATTTGCTAATAAATCATTTATTGCTACTGAATCGGGCCGAACAGTGACAGATGAGAGATTAAATTCAGTTAAAGAATTTAATTGATCTCGAATTGAAATTGTCAAAAGAAGTAAACCAGCTGGTAATCGAACCTCGAATGTTGAAACTGAAGAAAAAGCGATGAACAGTTTTTCTTTTGAATCTTTTGTTGAAACGTAAAGTGAAAAATCTTTGATTTCGTCTTCATCAAACCAATTTGAACAAGAAATTTGAAATGAAGTTGTTGTTGTTCCGTTTAACGGCCAAATTAAACAAGAACCATTTCTTGGAGGTTGATTTATCTCGAAATTCAATGAACTTATACTCGTTTCATTTGCAAATGAATACATAACTTCAAATTTCCAAAGTTTAATTTCTGGATGATTGATAAACAACTGATTTGTTGAAGTAAAATTACTCGTTGTTCTTCCGAAAAACCAATTTTCTGTTTGATTAAATAAATTCCATTGAGAAGAATTAATTTCTCCCCAATAAACTTTCCAATTGATCTGCTGAATCGAAGAACAATTTCCAATGCAAAGAGAAAAAACAGAGACTTGTGTCGTTGGATTGACGAATTGAAATTCTAAGTTAGGCGAACACATTGTGACGACAACACAACCAACGATAATCATTGGAGGTCGAAAACCTTGAACATTAACAAAAACATAACCGATTACTTTTTGTGAAGAATCATAAATATTTTCCATTTGAATCCGAAATTGATAAATTCGATTCGATTGAAGTGAACCTGCAAGTAGGATCAAAGATGAATTAAGCGAATCTTCGTACTGAAATCCTCTTCGATTTGTTAAACATGACGGATTTAACGAATCATTTCTCAAATCATCAATTGTTAATAAATAACCATTCAAAGGACGGGGGTCGTTAAGAGCTGAAATCGGCCCCCCCACAAAAATCCGATTTT
>ERZ781399.1833-NODE-1833-length-18076-cov-4.139948_pt1 | contig 18076 bp, 7 predicted proteins | sample MGYA00511014_ERZ781399 | MGnify/ENA primary metagenome ERZ781399 (study PRJEB29847, sample SAMN06458254) | wastewater metagenome | isolation source: Wastewater bioreactor | place: South Africa: Cape Town | study: EMG produced TPA metagenomics assembly of the...
AGAATCGGTGACGTTTGTTGAGTGATTTCTGTTGGTTCAATTAGACATGTGCAATTAACATTATTCGGATATTCATTGGGAAATGCGGGACTAATTAAATTCAAACCGTTCGATGAACTCAAACTACGTTGCGAACAAACATCGACAATTGTTGAATCTGAATGGATTTAATTTTTTTTTAAAATCTCCTTTTATTAGTATTCGTCGTCTTACTATTAATACATTGATACGATATAAATAAATAAGTAGCTTCATCTGAACATTTATGAATGAATTGTTGAGTGAGAATAACCTCACATTTCGATACGCCATTGCAAAGTTCGGCTATTTTATGTGTATAATCCATAATACAATCGCTTTCGGACGGTTCACACCTAGAATTTGTAAGCCGATTTGAAGAAAATGGTTAATCGAATTAGATTTTTACCGTTGTTGATTTGATTTGATGAGTGAACGTAGTCCTCCAGCTGATGATTTCTTCGTACCGTAATGTGACCAACCGATTAGAATATATTCGTTGGAATTACAGGTTATATCCATGTGATTGGCGAATTCTTTTTGAGTACATTGAGATTTCGAATGCCATTCATCGGACGAAAGGGAAATTATTGGAGAAACTAGTTTTTTTTGTTCATACAGAATAACGAATTCAAAATATCGAATTTGAACTTACTGTTAAGAATAAATAAGACGAAGATTGTTAACATATTGAAAATTAATCTATGTACAAGGTTAGTTTTATCTAAATACGATTATTGTTGTTGTCTGATGCATAAGAAGAATGTCTTTTCAATAGATCTGAAAGAGACGGAAACAATACATTAATACCCACATTTACACTTAAATGTATATATATATCTATCCATGTTTGACCTTAGATCATGACTGCCGATGCCGCTCTCTTCTTCTCTTCTATCTTTTTTTGTAACACATGTCAAAAAGAAGAGAGAACCGCAATGGCACTCAAACGAATAAATTTATGCGATTGTAAATATTGGACTATCTCTGTCGAAGAAAATAAATGAATAAATTGATCATCTCTGTTCAAAAACATATATAGAGAGAAAGAGAGAGACGATCGTCACACGTGGGTGCGACTCGTATTTGTTTATACGTTCATACTCGTCTTCTTTTTCTTCGATTTTGTGTTAATTTATGGTAATAGGTCATCGTTCAGCAATCAGACACACACGATGTTGTCCTATATGCAAATCAATATCAGGTGTAAGACGGCGACAAGCTGTGCGCTCAGAAGATTCGATAGAGAACAGTAAACAACATGCTGTTGGAATTGAACAGATAAGTACGCACGGCTGTTCACCAGAAATAAACATTGTAATGAATGGTGAAGATAACGGTAAATGAAAGAATGAAAGAAAGAAAAAGAACGAGTGGGCAAAGGGATTCACTTTTAATTAGCATTCCATCGTCCGATGACTGACCGCCTACAGGTAGATTCTATTTGAAAAGACGAAGAAACAAAAAAAAAGAAGAGAATGTCGACTATGTAACGACATGCCTTTCGGCTAGATTATGTATATACATACTGTGTTCACTGGCCCGTATGTCAAATTGTACGTGGCATCGTCAACACATGTTCAACTTTAGTTAGTTAACAAAAAGAAACTTGAATGTGATCAATGTCTAGAATAAACTCGTCGTAGAAGAAGAAAAGAACGATGTTCACGCTTTAACGAATGCACCTAGCGTCTCACTACGTGTTTCTTTCTTTTTTTTCTCATTTATAACAACTACTGGCGGCGGCGGCAACGACGGCTGACCACTACCATCATCATAATGAGCGTTTAATACGTCATGGGGGCATGTACACGTTCAAATACTACGCTACACACAAAACAAAAAAACCAACTGTCAACATACAACACATGACGCAATTCGAAGTTTGATCAACACTTCTCTTTATTGTCGATGACGTGACACACTAGGCCTCGATTATATTGTATTTAGTGGTGTAGATCTACGTTGATTATTAAAAGAGAAAAGGCAATCGCTTTATGTTTTGATCCTGGACTTTACTCGAGAGAAGAAGAGAAGAAAAACTACATCATACGATCTTAAATTTGATCTCTTTTTCTTCTGCTACAAGTAAAAAATGACGCAAGTGGAAGTCAATTGAAGTTTGAAGTTTGATTGTCTACTCGTACCTGTACGTTGTCGATTCATATTTCACTATGTCCACACTTGAAATAAATTACTACGTTAGGTAGTCAATTCGAGAAAAAAAAATGAATAGAACAAGTACTTGTTGGACTTATTGTCGCATGACAAGTATTATGTTCAAGTTCAGACAGACAGACGGACGAAGAAATCGACTTGGAGTGAACAGCTAATTGTAAATGCATGCTTCAACAAGTTACTAACATAAAAAAAAAAAAAATATAACTATAAACTCGTATCCCAACGTAAACTATAAAAAAAAAAAAACATATAACTATAGACTCGTGTCCGAACGTAATTTATATGTAAAATGAGATTGAGAATGAGAGAAACATAAATGAAATGATGACACACTGAGTGAACGAATGCTAAATTACAATTATGTCAGGTCACACGACAGATTTCCTTCCGTCTCGACCAACACGAATGTAAAAAGAAAAGATCAGTTACATCGTTTGCCGCGTCGAACCGAGAAATATGAACCATTTGAATAATTATGACAAGAGAATGTTAAGCAGACAAAAAAAGAAGGAAGAGGGAGAGAGAGAAAGAGACAAGCACTGCTGGTCACTAGACATCATGAATATAATTCCCGGGATGACCATTGTCCATTTCTAACGGAGATCATCATTCTTATAATGTGCGAAGTCTTTTTTGTTATTAATATGTACGTACATCTCTCGCTTGGGATGGGAACAGAAAAAAAAAGAAAAACGAAGCAATGTTTAATTTAGTTCATTTCTCATTATTTATAAAAGAAGAAGAAAAAAAACGAGAGAGAGAGAGTAACTTCAATTTGTGTTATATATTTTGACATAATCATCTTATCAATTCTTCTCTTCTAATTCACAACTACGGTTTCACTTCTAGTAGAACAAAAAGAAAACGAGAAGGAACTTACTTTTTCTTCTTTCTTGGTAAATATGTACATATTAGATTACATCATGCATCCTTGTAGTTCTGTCTCTATATCGAACTGACTTTTCTAAGGTATCCTTGTGTATGTTGTTTTCACACGGATCACGTTCGGTCCGATCGTCAACGTTTTTTCTCTTCTCTCTCTCTCTCTGTTCGATCATCCCGGCGAGTACCTTAAATTGTTCAAACATACTCGATCTCTTATTTACTCTTCTCTTTTTCTTTCGGTATGTTGAAATTAAATGTACAAGTGCTACCGCCATCAACGACTTGACTCACTTCGAAAGATTATCGTACCTATACGATCATTATCGAAAAGCAAAATAAGAGAAAGAGAGGAGACGTTCTATCAAATATTGACATACACTCGATATACACATCTACAAATGAAATGTATGAATACAGAAGCTAATTGTCAACTTTAGTTTTTTTTCTCTCTCTCATGTAAGGAAAGAACAACGAAAGAACTAATGATTTCACATTTGCCTTGAGCTGTTTTTTGAACATTCGGCTTTTTTCTCTCTGATCTATATATAATATGCAAGGCGATGATACTTTGCAGATTTTTCCATCTCTATACATGTGTGCACGTTTAGTTACATCTATGTATCACGAATGATCAAACAGAAGTTACCACTTGACCTTCTCTCTCTCGCTCGCTCTCGATCGATTTTTGTGTTTAGAGATAAGACGAAACTCTTGACAAAAATATCGACTGTTTTTTGTTGTTGTTCGTATTTCGTTTTTCTATTCTCTCGTTTGAACAGTCATTTGTCAAATTCATCATGTAAGTGAATGACATAAGCGTAAAGACGAAAATTCTAATCTTCTCAATAATGACGAAGAGATCAAATAGCATGCAATCGTATATAATCAAAATAACCTCGCATTAATAAATAAATATGATACAAGTCTTTAGTGATTGAAAAAATATGCTGTCAGATGTATCTATAATATCTTATCACTAAATATGATTAGATCTATCTGGTAAAATGACATTTTTATGAGTCTATAAATCTCTTTTTCTTCATCGATATCGATGCGTATGTATAAATATATAAATATGTTTGTTGTTGTCCGGCTCATAAACTATAACTCTGTCGAATAAAAAAAAATGATTAAATGCATCAATGTACGTATATACAAACACAAGACAACAATCTTTGCTGTATATATGTGTGTGCAATGTCTCTATTCTAGAACACGGAAATAGTAAAAGAAGAAGACAACTGTCAGAAGTATCTCAAGCAAATGAAATGATATTAATCATTGACTATTCATCGTTTTCCAAGACACGTAGAAAACAAAATTGACCTTCTAACGTTCATTGATAAATCTCTGTACACATATCGTCGTTTTTGTTTTATTATTATCTAGAACAATGGCATACATTTTATCTCAAATACCAGAGGCTCCCCTGTGGATCGCACACACACACACACACACGTATATATATTTAGAATGGATCATCGATTTAAAAACTATGAACTAGACTACGTGATTGCGTGACCTTTTTCTCTCTATAATCTTTACGATAGAAGTACGCAACAGGAGACATGATAAGGAAATGATGCTCTTTAGTGGATAGAATAGACAAAGGGATCTTTCTTTAATCGATAATATAATCACGAATAGAACGCAGATGGCCAAGTCAGAATATGTCTGTACAGAAATTGTGTTAATCGACTTTCACCTGCTTTTGTTTTTGTTTATATTTCTAAGATGCGATTGACTTACTCTTTATCTCGTTTTTTCCTGTTCTAACGCCAATCGGAAGTTGGCGAATGAATCTTTTGAAAAAAAAAGACAACAACAATACAATGATAGACGGACACATTGATCAACGATGTAATCAACCATGGAGGAAATCAGCTGTACCGTGAAGAGAGCTTCACACATATGTTCGATTTCCAAGCATTTATTACTCACTCAGAAAGGTTAAGCTGAAAGAAAACATGTGAAATGTGTGTGTGCGTGACATCGATAAACGTTCAGTTTATATGAATGAGACTGATCGCCATCATCATCATCATCATCAACAACATCATCATCGTCATCCACATGCGAAAGACGAAGAAGAAAAAGGATGGTGAAGTGCCATCATTGACCTCCAGCTGTTGAACGTAGCACTCATGCATATTGTTAAAACAAGAAACATATACTCGTAACGACAATAGTCAGGATGGTACCTCCCCCTTACGCTTTCGTTCGATATACATATACACACACACTCGCCGAGGTCATTGATCATACTTACGATTCAATTATGAGAATCGACTTCGACATATTTCTTTTCAAGGTGTCCATCGTCGATAATCATTTTAACATTGAAGAAAGTCTACTGGCATTGACAGACGGGCGTGGTCAATTCAATGTACAAAATAAATCAATCGTCGTTAACTGCTAACATTCATTGATCGGCTCATTTCGCAGATGGGACTCTAATGATCCACTCAGTTCACTCAGTTAAGATGCACGCAAACCAACTTTGATTAGCACCAGCTGCTCAAGAGACATATTTCGCCTACTTTCTTCAACTGGTCATTGTATCTATACGTGTGTGCGTTTGTCCGAGCAAAAGTGATTTACGGATCTAAACAAAGTTATACATACACATCGAGATAAAAAGGATACGTTGTCTGACTGTCTGGCAATCATCATCTTTCACGATGTATACATAAGGAAAGATCTAACACTATCCTAATCAACATCTAAATTATTTTTTCGAAGAAAAAATTACTGTTTTGCTTATAGGCATCATTAGATACTACTCTTGTTCTCTCATTTTCTTGTCTATATATGTACAGATCTTCTATGTATATACAATCGTCTTACCTTCTTCCATAGACGTTGTCGTTAAGAATGACCAGCAACACTACTATTTCGATAAACACATGTTTAGACACTCGAAGGAAAGGGAAAAATAGAAAGAGAGAGAGAAAGAGAGAGTGGAGAACGAGAAAAGAAAAATCGATGAATACTATCAGTTCCGTCCAATATGATACAAATCGATTATATCTTATTCCAATCTTATTATAGTTTCCACCTTCAGGCTTCCTATTTGCAACGTATAATTAACAAGAAGTAAATTTAAATCTGTTCGATGTTGTTCGTCTCTCTTATATAAAACTAATTCATTTCAAGAGTTAAAAAAAAGAAAGAAAATTTTACAAGAGGATTTTCTTTTCTTTTTTAAATAAGGTATTCATTAAGCACGAGGAGACCAAAAAAAAAGAATAAGTAAGATTACTTTATTTAATGACGCTTGTCATACATTATCTGTACTTTTTCTCTTCGAGGAAGAAGAAGAAAAAAAAGCAAACAATTCAATAGACTTACCCTTGGTTCCTATTTTAACTTAAATGACAAACATACATCTATATTCTTCGATGTTCATTGAATCGACATTCTCTTTTCTCTCTCATTTTCTCTTTCTCTCTTTCTCATACCTCAACTGCTATTACTCGAACTACCACCGGCAATTAGAGGTGTTCTCTCTCTCTCTCGTTCGTATGCACAGAGTTGCGGGCAAATCACAGGCAATTCATCAACCTCTTTGCGTTCAATGATCTGTATCCTCGATAGTTGTGCCTACTACCCTATCGATTGACAATAAAAATTGAAAATATGTATGCATGTGTATGTTCGGTCTAGTAATAGGAACACTGCTGCCTCAGGGCTATCTCATATAGATGTATGAACTCTCTCATACACACACACACACAATGTATATACTATATATATAATATAGGCATTTAAGCAATTGACAAAATGATCATGATCACACTCATGCGAGGCTCGATCTACGGCCTCGATGCTCAATAGATTTTTCTTTCTTTCTCTCTTATTCTATTGTATATTATATGATTTAATTTATGAATAGTGTTGCTCCAATATGACAACACACATACATCGAATTGTTAAGATTAAATCGTAATCTGATTTGATATACAAAAGGGTGTATACATATAAAGCCGATTGCTTTCACCTCGTTTATAATAAAGGAGGAAAAAGCAACAAGGATTTTTTTTTACAATCGATATATTATTATTGTATAATAGAAAGGCAGTGGACACACACAGTAGGGAGGGCGAGTAAAAGCGTGAACAGTTGGGTGACAAATGAAAAAGCGACGAGAATGAATAATGATATCATAATACCAAAACACTTCAATGCACAAGCTGTGATCAAATGAAAAAATTATGAGTCGTTTTTTCTAGCATCATTAACAATCAGATTTAGTTTTCTTAATTCAATTGATATTTGCTGATTTTGTTAGAGAGAAAATTCAAATCTACGTACATTTACTCATCTTTCTATTTCCTCATTTCGTTTTATTTGCTAACCCATTTCCCATTCTCGTCGTCTACGCATATATGTATATTCAATGATCAATCATTGAGCATACATACAAACGAACAAGGCGTTTTCTTGTACACACACGACTCAACTGACCATTCGATCATTTCCAGTATTGTCTCAAGCATTCAATGAATGCAAATATTTAATTTCGAAACAACAGAATCTAGCGAGAAAAACAAATAATTACTAACGACGACGACGACGACGAATTTGTCTTGTTGTTGTTTTTTGTCTCGATGAAACACAAGAAGAATCTTTGATTGTATTAGAAAGCGGTCAATGAGAATATCGAGCTCTTCCATCGTCAAGTAGGTGCAATCAAGATGAAAAAGTCGGTGTATACAATAAGGGACGATAGTTGTAGTAGTAATAATGCCAACTATCGTTATTCATTATAATTATATTTGAATTTAACAAAGAATAAAAGAGAGAGAGAGAGAAGAAGAAAAGGGAAAAGAAATAAACTTGACTCTTTCTTGAAGAGATGCTATGAGAACAAAAAAAAAGAAAAGAATTGTCGTCGACATCGTAAAACGATCTCTACTCACCAGATTCAAGTGACGAATAACGGTAGTAACACAACGACAAGATTAAATTACGATGTGCAATGATAAAAAAATGAGAATGTTCGAGCATGCGCATAGATTTTAGACAGAATAAAAGAAGAAAAAAAAATTCTCTCTCTCTCCACCTTTTTTCTATTCAAGGTCTTGCTACAGTCATTCCCAAAGGTGAAACGTAACATAAAAGAAGGGGGGAAAGCATGAGATAGAGAGAAGAAAGGAAAGAAATTATTGTGTGCGCTCAGTTGTAAAACAGGACATTATGCAAAACCAAGGCCGTCGTCTTACTTCAAGTTTTATACATAATCATCGTTTAAGTTACGCTTGACTGAATTGCACACAAAAATAATAAAGAGCAACACGAAAGATCTTCTCTCTCTTTTTTTGATAAACTTCAATTTTAATTGTTCACAAAGAGAAAACAACAAGAACGATCGTTATGTTGATGTTCAACGTCGTCAGATGTTCGTTTGACACGCAAAGTAGACGACGATCGTGTTGAATATTCATCAATCGTCTCGACACAAAAAAAAGGCAAACTCAACGTGGCATCAGATTGAAACAACCTATCGGAAAAGAAAACAATAACAAAATCGAGACTGATTTTACCGCACATTTAAATGAACATCGAATGAGAAATAAAAATACGATTAACTATTTTAACTTAATCGTTGCCAACGATCAATATTAAGATCTCAATTAGTAGGAAAAAGAAAGAAGTCTTATCTCTCGTAGTTCACGTAGACTTACTCGTAATTAATATTGATATGAGTTCGTCATTTGAATAGAGATGCAAATTAAATTTAATGTTTCGATATATCGATTGTATTCGTATTTTGTTGAGTAGAAAATGTGTGTGTCTCTAATTAGAAGGATTCATGTTCTCGCTTTTATTTTGTTTCAAAGAAGTTCACACGCTCAGGACACGGATAATTTGCTTGACGAATCAACGAACGATCGATTGAATGAATAAAATGGACACAATCGTTTAATAGCAATTTATTACCTTGAAATGAGGAGTGAACGAGTGAAGAGAAGAAAACCGATTTATTCTTTCTCTTTTTTTTTCGAAGGTTTTTGTAGAATAATGCCGACAAAACGGAAAATGTGGGCGACACACGAATACTACTATGTAGAGACAGAAAAGAGAGAGAGAGAGAGAGAAGCAATTGGAAGTTAAGTCTATAATGGACGGAAGCAAGAGAAGAAGAAAAGGGAACACCATCAACTACTTTACTTTCTCTTTAGATTTCTCGAAAAGAAATGATGAGAAAGACAAAAGATGACCTACTTGAAGGCTACTACTATCAATCGAATGTAATGTGTTTATAACCGATGACAAGTGTGTATCTTATTGATGCAAACTCAAATAATGAAAGAAACAGTCAAGTAGTACTTGTCTCTAATTACAGTGATGAGCTCTTCCTACAATACCGCTTTAGATGTCCAACGGCTTTCGATGCCATAATTTTGACCATCTGCGAACAGATTTATTCTTTCCACGCATCGTCATATGTCATGTTTTGTGTCGGCTAATTCCGGTACACGTAATCCACATTTATTCAGATAGATATATTCATACACATAACAAGAGAACAAGAAGAAGAGGATTGCGTGAGCAGTGAAATGGATGGTTAGTGCTATCGGCATTACACCGTACAATCATCTTAGATCTCTGCTGGAGGAAATAAACACATACTCAATCAGCGAACCAACGAGCATCAACTCATTTCATCGTCGATAATCGTAAAGGTTATTGACAAAAGTGTAGTTCACGTTCATTTTTCTATGAAATCAATGACTATGAATCGACAAGCCTTGATACAAACAGCGGGAATTCTCATCAATAAGTAGCTTCTTAAATCTCAGAGAAATAACAACAAAACAGCTGCAGCTAATTTCATTACTTTCTAATCGAATATTAGTAAACAAACACCTGCCAATCAATTTCTCTCTGGTTCGCAATAAAAAGAACAGTAGGTGGTTAGTGAACATGCTATGTCAACCAGTTTTTATAACAACAAAAGAGAAAAAGAAAAAACGATTGATTAAATCCAAACAGGTTGAATGAATGAGATGATGACGTAAAAAAAAACTTCAATTCTACTCTTCACACTTCCTTTTCACATTTCGAGATCATGTGTGCGTCTATGAACGAGAAATTGGATCTTCTCTATGCTTTATTTGTCATTAAAAAAAACGAGCAGAAAGTCATTTCTTCTTTTATTCTCAATGTTTGGTCATCGACTAGCTTATTAGCATGCGCATGCGTAATAATCAGCTTTTTTTCTCTCTCTCAAATGCACTGAAAACTACGAGAGAAAGTGTAATTAACCCATCGTTGATATATATATATATATACATGTATATATTCATTTAAGACAAACATAACGCACGCAATCGTAACGAGAATGACAAGGACAATGCGATTTCTCCAACTAGTTCTATTGTTACTTTGCTCTCTCAACACATGTATTATGTTCTTTTGTTGTTAGCGATTGCTGACATACTCAGATATATAGAATCAATAAAGATAACTACCGGAGGGTATATTCAATAATCACTCTAGGCTTCTTATTATTATATCAGAATAATAATCAGCAGCAATGATTTTTCTTTTCTATTGAGAATAATAACAACAACAAAAAAAAATGAAGAAGAAGAATGGAGCAGAGAATTTGTTTTGACAGGAAGAAGATTATCTAAAAATGTCCGAAGGTTAATCAGTGAAATAATTTGTTTTCTTTTTCGCTTTGAAGAAAGTTAATCAAAGTTACGGATGGCAATTGATTATTTTCCTAGACAGCAGACTAGAAGACACAAGAACAAGGAGACTAACAATAGCGGAATTATTGTTTCGCTTGAATGCAATCGTTTATTTGATTGTAATTAGCAAATCATACGACCTTGCTCAAATTAACCGAACACAAAACGATACATTTTCCATTGATTTGAACACGATCAAGGCAATCAAAATATCTCACTAAACTCTCTATCCTTGATGAACAAAACTAATTTATATTCTAATCATTGAGAATTTTGTACATGTAAATTCTTCTTTCACCTTGATGAGAGAGTGCTCTCGAAATACTCGTACTGAAATTAGTCTGAAGCATACTTGGACTTGAAATTCTCATCGGACAAATAATTTTATTGGAAATGATTGAGTCATCTGAATTGTTTTGTTTCATTGAACAACAACAACAACAACAATGACATGAGTTATTCTCCTCTCGTTTTTCTTTTAATATAACACAAATTACCCAAAAAGTAAACAGACAAAAAAAAGGATTATTGATTGAAATTGTTCGTTGTTGATTATTTCTTTGTTGTTGAAGTTGCTAGCGTCAGTTTTCTTGGTACTAATGCAATCTGCGAACGACCTTTGCCTCTGGGTCCAGTCGCTTTCGGTGCTTCGCCTAACGATGTTGCTCGATTGACAATCGGCCTGTCACCAGGTGTGACTTTCAACGGGTCTTTCTTCGTTGGTGGATTACTAATTGCTACTTTGATTGTATGTCCATCAATGACCGTTCCATCGGCCTTAACAACAGCTTGTGATGCTTCTTGTGCGTTTTCGAATTCGACATAGGCAAGACCTTTGGATTTGCCACTTTTGTGTGTTACGATTCGAATGTCTTTTGTTTTGAAACCTTTGTCAGCAAATAAACTTTGAAGTTGCTCGTTGGTTGTTGAAAACGGTAGATTGGAAAGAAATAATTTATTTTGTTCTAATGTTGTTGAATATTTAAATTTTTTAGTTAGATCATTTGATGTCGATCGATTTGGATCGTAAGGACTGATGTACATTGGTCGACCGTTAATCGGCGCATGATCTAATTTCAATGCTTGACGATAACCTTCAGTAGTCAGAAAATCCACGTAACAGAATCCTTTCGATTTGCCTGACCATTCGTGTTTGACAATACGAATTTCTTTGATTTCACCAGCTGGTGCAAGTGCCTTTTGTAATTGATCTTCGGTAACATCGTAAGCTAAATTAGCAATGAAGACAGTATTTAAATGGTCAATATTTTTAATATTGGGCGGTATTGACGATGACGATGCGGCATTTGTTGTTGTCGTTGTTGGCACTGAGAGTGCAGGTGGTGGAGGAGGAATTTTAAAACCTTCACTGTCAACAGTAGCTGTCGAAGGTTTCTTTTTGGCATTTTCTGATTCTTGTGGTGAGAGCTTACGTTTTCTGGGCGAACTTGATTGTTGATCTGTAGTTTTACCATTTGTTTGAACCGGGTTTGAAGTTGATGCTAAAGAAAACATATTTTTTTCAATGAGAAAACCAACAGAAACGAATAGAATCTCACCTGTTTTCTCCGTTTTACCTTTCGGTTTGCCTTTGATTTCCTTTTGTTTATTATTCGTTTGTTGTCGTTTTGGTTTTTCTTCAATTTGAAATTTTCGTTTAGCTTGTCGAATTTTTTCCTTCGCTTCTTTCAATTGTTGAATATTTCCATATTTATTCTCATGTTCTAATAAAATCTCGCAAATACTCAACGGAAAATCCATCTTATCAACATAATTCAACGCTCGATATAAAACTCTTCGCGCATGTTTTTCATCTCCATACTGAATTTCCATGTAGTAGAAATTCTTCCAAAGATTCGCATTGAGCTGATTGTGAGCTTTGCTCATTAACGTCCGTCCGTTCCAAATCTGTCTCGCATTTTCAATCGAATGAAACAATTGATTTTCTAAATAAATCCAGAATAGTTCCAATTGACCGTTGTATTTCAAGAAAAGATTGGCGTTCGTCGATGAAGCGAACAGTTCTTGATACTGGTCGCACGCATATTCACAGAGATGACGAATTTCGTCTTTGAGTACGTTTAATTGCTCGGCTGATGAGCTTTGCGCGAGAGTTTCTTGTTGAAAATGTCGTCGACGATATTGAAAATAGGCTAATTGCAATTGAACAAATGAAACGAGATTCGTTGGATCGGAATTTAAGCCTCGATTGTAGATTTGTTTCAATTCGGAATGATCGGCTAATTGATTCGATTCCATATGCTGAGCGAAACGAATCCAAAGATCGGCTATCCAAGGAGAATTTCTCAATGAACGTTCGAGGGCAGTTTGAAGGATTCTATTCGTCGGGAGATATTCTTCGATAAAATCAATATAAGCCAGCCAAAGTTCACCTTCGAGACAATGATCGAGAATGGCTCGTTCGTATAAAAATTGCATACGTGCTGGTTTAGTTTCGAATTGAATATATTTTTGATAAGTCGCAAGACTCGAATGAGTTTGAATTAATTCTTGTTCGAATTGTTCACATTTCTGTAAATGTTCACAAGCTTGTTCGAAATCTTTCTTCAAGATTAAATCATATTTTTCATGATAACCCGATGGTAAATATTCTTTATACGACAAACAAAAATCTTGATATTCACCGGAATAGATTCTCTCCATGTTTCGTAGAGGAACGGATAATTCTCGACGATATAATTGAAGAATAAAATCAACACGTTCGAGAATTTTGTCTTTCAATTGTTCATTGGTATTGTTTTCATTGTACATCGAGATAATTCCGTCGAGAATCGCATTTTCAGCTTCGATAAACGCCGTCCAAAGACGTGAACCGTCAGTTAAATGAACACCGCATGAACTCAATGCACGTTCGAATAAATTTCTCAGTTCATCAATCGAATTCTCCGATGAACAAAACGGAATTCGATATTGAATATACTCGAGCCAAATTGAAACCGAGAGATAATCATTAAGTGCACGTTCGAATAACTGAATAATATCTTTATTTTCTTCTGTAGTCGATGTGACGAATTTAATCTCATCACGAATCCATTCCAACCATAATTGCGGTGTCAATGGAAATACTTCTGACATTGCCTGACGAGCAAAACGTAAATGCTCGAAATTACCATATTGTTGCGAAAGAGTTATGTAATTGATATAACTTTGATAATTATACGGGTCCGATTGAATCGATTGGCGAAGAGTAACTAATTCAGTTTCTTGTTTACTATCATCGACATCATCTTCAGATGAATCATCATCATCATCGGATTCCATGTCGTCGTCGTCGTCATCCTCTTCTTCTTCTTCTTCGTTTTTATTTATTTCCATTTCATCGTTATCTGATGCCATGATTTAGTCTTTTTCGTTCAATAAAAATCTGAAATTCAAAAATTTGTCAAACTACAACGCTCTCTGCTGAAACAACTCGATCAGATTTTAAAAGTCGATTTCGTTTTTATTGCTAAAATTTTAAAAAACAAGCGAAAACAGAAAAGAAAAAGGTGATATCTGACCAAAGTCTTTGAAATTAAAGAACAAAAGCGAATAAATATGGTTGATATACATAAAACACATTTCTATTTTATATAGAATACAAAGCATCGAACTAATTCCACTACCAACACCGAGCGAAGACGAGAAAAAAGCAACTGAAAGACACGTTATTCCGTGTAGGGATCGAACTCTTTAGTAACTGTACGCAGTGGACTTTGACTAAAAGCTGAATTTGTAAAAGAAGTCGAATTGATTTGTTGTTGAATTGAATTCGGTTTGATTGAATGCGTCGACGAGCGGGATGATGAAGTCAACGATGGCGATGTGGAATTATAGGCTGAGATTTGTTGTTGAGAGATCGAGTGAGTTGTGAGATCTTCAGTGAGAGAGTTATTCATCGGTTGTTCGCCGAAATTCGACATAAATGGGTCGGAGATACTTTCCGAGGAGATTTCTTTGCCTTTGCCTGAATCAGGCGAGTCACTTGACGGGCATTGATGAGTATTTGGCGAGGTTAGAGTTGAAAATAAGGAAGGAAATAGAGATAAATCAGTGGGACGTGATGGACAAGCTTTTGAAAGATCCTGATTGGCTAATTTCAATTCGAGATCGTTGGTATAGATGAGTAATTGTTGAATATGAATTAATAATTCGCGATTTCGTTGAAGTAATTGAGTATTTTTATTCTGAAAGAAAATGATTTCGTTGAGTTTTTGTCGAATTTGAAAATAAAAACGAACTTGTGCGTCGATTCTCGCTGCGATTTCGATGTTTAACTGTTCTTTAACTAATTTGATTTGATTGAAAGCTAATTCGGACTCGTTCTGCATTTGTTGTAATTGTTCTTGCATGAATTGCATTTGATGTTTGAGTGTGAATTCGCTCGATGTCGAACTCGAGAAGAGATTTATCGGTTTGAATTCAGTCGGCGGCGGTGGCTAAAAAAACAGAAACGTGACGAGGAGATGAGAAATGTGGAAATACCGGAATCGCTTGAACACTTTGCAAATAACGTTCGGTCTTTTCAATCAATTCGACGGGCTCTGCCGACGGTTGTTTAGCTAAAATGTTTTCTTGATTTTCACTTGTTTGCTCGAGTTCCGGAGACGAGGAAACTGTTTCGATTGGACTAGATCGAGATTTTTCATTGGTTTTCGAGATCGGCGATACCGTTTGTTGTTTATGTTCGATGGATAACTTATGGCAAACTTCAAATGCTTGACCAATCGTTCGAACAATTCGCATAGCTTCATTCTAAATTCAATTTTATTTCAGATTGCCAAACATTCTTATTGATACGGATCTCTCTCGTGTCGAGACGTTCGATGATTGATGTTTACCTTCTTATATGCTTTGAAAACATTGCATCGAAATGAGTTATTTGTGTTATCACGCGCGATAAAACTGAAGATTTTCAAGTCTTGACTATCGTGTGACACGTAAAACACACTAAACATGAAGATTAAATATAATTATTAATTATTTGTTGTCATGGAAAATCTGTCGTACCGATAGATTGGATACTGCATAACAACGTATTTACTTTCGTCGAGAAGAGCGTCTTTCTGAAAGGGAAAGATGATGATAAGAGTAATTTATTTATTCGATTGTACTTTAGCTGATTTGAGGAGGCAAACTTTGATTCCATCGACGGATATCGAGAGATTTATTTTACGTTTTTTAACTGCTTTTGCTTTGAATTCATACTGAAAAACATAACTGTCAAATAGGAAGAATCGAGAATGGATTTTATTTACGCGTATTCGACGCATTGCCGTGACGATTTCGACTCGACTAGCTGGCTTTGGCACTTCCAATGAACCAATAAACTAAATAATTTCATAAGAAAAAGCGAAACAACAAATCATCTTTCGATTTACTTTGGCATTGAAATAAATTCCATGTTGAAAAGCTTCATCATTGTGTAATGGTATTTTACTGTCATAACCATCTTCAGACATTGGATCGTAATTCCGATTTCTTGCCGACATAAGAAGTGATCTATAGACATACATGAAAACATAGTTTTTCTTGCAATGAGCACAAAGAAAATTCCATTTCGTCGTTCGTTGAATTTCTATCGGCGATGGAAAACAACGAATGATTAACATTCAATCAAAAGATTGACGATTTTCATTCGAAAAAAAAACAACAATAAATCTTATTTTGTTTATCAAAAGTAGCTCTCGGAAAATCGGTGAGAAAAAATTTAATTACAACTACTTCATAGATGTCACTAGTACGAGCTTACTTCAGTTTTTTTATCAGAAAACAAGCGAATACAAGTCTAATATATACACGTATATCAAGACGAACTGGTAATACATCATTCAAAAGAGATATCAAATGACAGTTACGAGCAAAGTCTAAGATAACCTTGACACTATCTCCTCATTGTTCGACAATTTCGACATTTGTCATATATTCATAGTAATTTCTTCTCTCGAAATGAACGTGCAAGAATTTCTTATCGACATCAAGTGTTACATCGTATGCACACACATACAGAGGTATGTAGTACTTGTTATGTACACATGTCATTTGCTCATTATAACTAATGTATGTATATACAACGATAGTTTCTCCTTACCGAGTAGTAATAATAATAATGATGATGATATCATATGATTACATACGTTTTTCTTGCTGCTCAATATACGACTCGTTTTACTCGAATATCAATTTAAAATATCACAAACTATCTATCAAATACGACATATATAAGATATGTTAGTAGCAATTAAAAAAAAGAGATTCTCTTCTCTTTTTCTCTCTTCTCAGTGAACAAACACCTTTCAAGATTAATCTTTTGATTGTTGATTTTTTCAAAAAAAGAAGAACGTTTTTTTTATTATTAACCTTCTTCTTTCTCTCAGTCTGACCTAAACTTTTTCATTGTTGCTTTTATTACATGCAGCGCAAGAATGTATCGTATGATAAATACTAGTTGATTTCATCGACATTTTCAATAATGTCCTATGTTATCTTTTCATTCAATCGTCAATAACAAGGTCTCGATCTGTATTTTATGACTAAATATGTTTTCTTTTCGTATTCGATCAAATACCAATAAGAAAAGAAAATTCATCTGTCAACTGTAGACATATGAGATAAAGATTGTTATGTGCAATTTGTTTGAGGTGAAGAACTCAAAATACATGTACAAATAAGCTTGTACAGCAGTTTGTCTGTCACCTTCAGCAACAAGGAGATGGATATATTCGAGAACTGTCATACTTATATATCAATCGACAACAACAACAACAACACGTATCTGTCTCTCAACATATACGTATATTATTGAAAATTAGAATGACAATTGTGAGTAAGAAGAAAAGAATACAACTAATCGATTACATCATATCCGTTTTACAAGAACGTCGATTTCCGCTTCAATATTCTAATTTAATTAATTTAATGAAAGATGACAAGATCAATCAGGTGAAATAAATATAACGAATCAGTCGTCGTTGCAGAAAAAAAAATATTCATAAACTTAAATATATTAAACTGTCTAAGTGCTCAATAAGTGACGATGTCGATCGATAAATCGATTAGACTACTTAACAAATCAAAAATTAAAATTACTACTTAATTATTCTATTCAATAAGGAAGTTTGTATTCAAACGGTTTCGATGTTCGAGTCACAGATAAATAAATAAAAGAGAAAAACCTACTTAAGACTTACTTTAGCATAGCCATGTTTAGATCCTTGGGAATTATTGAGATCACTTTGTATTGTAAAAGCGACAAAAAAAACACAACAAGTTAAGTTTATATATGTATA
>ERZ781399.1834-NODE-1834-length-18072-cov-4.372093_pt1 | contig 18072 bp, 17 predicted proteins | sample MGYA00511014_ERZ781399 | MGnify/ENA primary metagenome ERZ781399 (study PRJEB29847, sample SAMN06458254) | wastewater metagenome | isolation source: Wastewater bioreactor | place: South Africa: Cape Town | study: EMG produced TPA metagenomics assembly of the...
GATTTCGATGTCGGAGCTGTCGACAGCCCGGTCGAGCCAGCGCGAAAGGACTTTCCATGGACATCGCCGCCCAAAATACGTTCCTGGACCTGCATGGCCAGTACACCCTGACTGCGCCTGCCCGCGGCATCACCACTGCGATCCAGCTGCCCGGCGACGTCCACCACGCGCTGCTCGCGGCTGACCTCATCCCGGACCCCTATTACGGGGAAAACGAAAAGCAGGTGCTATGGGTCAATGAGACGGCCTGGGAAGTCGAGCGCCGCTTCACGGCCACTGCGGCCGATATTGATGGCTATCTGACGCTGACGCTGGCCGAAGTTGACTGCATTGCCACCATTTTCCTGAACGGCGCCGAGATCGCCCGCACCGATAACAGTTTCCTCCGCCACGACATCGACGTGACCGGCCGCGTGCATGAGGGCGAGAACACGTTGCGCATCGCCTTCGACATCGCTCCCGACATAGCCAAGGCCCGCGCCGAGGCCCATCCCTTTCCGATCCCGTTCACCAAGAACTACCAGACCAACGGTCTCAAGGGCATCCACATGAACTTCATCCGCAAGGCAGCCTGCCATGCGGGTTGGGACTGGGGCATTTGCCTGATGCCGGTCGGCGTCTATGGCCGGATGAGCCTGCGCAAATCGCGCCTCGCCCGCCAGGAGAGCGTGCAGGTCGAGCAAGCCCACGGCGACAATAGCGTTGAGCTTGCCATCAAGACCCGTCTCTTCGCCTTTGCCCATGGCGAGGTGGAGGTCGAGCACAGCATCGATGGCCAAGTCATCACCGACAAGGTGGCAGTGCAGCCGGGCGAAAACGTCTTCACCCATACGCTCACCATTGCAAACCCGAAACTCTGGTGGCCTGCCGGGCAGGGCGAGCAGCCGCTCTATGCGCTTGTCACTAATGTGGAAGGCGAAATCACCACTCGCAAGATCGGACTGCGCAAACTGGAATGGGTGGTCGAACCCGACGCGATCGACCATACCTTCAAATGCCGCATCAACGGTCGCGACATCACCATGATGGGCGCGAACTGGATTCCTGCCGACGCCATTCCCAGCCGCGTTACGCCGGCGGTCATTCGCGACCTCCTCGACAGCGCCAAAGCCGCCAATATGAACATGCTGCGCATCTGGGGCGGCGGCCAGTATGAGCCGGACTATTTCTACGATCTCTGCGACGAGCTTGGCCTGCTGATCTGGCACGATTTCATGTTCGCCTGCATGAGCTATCCATCTGATCGCCCCTTCCTCGCCAGCGTCCGCGCCGAAATCACCCAGCAGGTGCGCCGGCTCAGCCATCACGCCTCGATCGCTCTTTGGTGCGGTGACAACGAAGTCATCGGCTCGCTGCACTGGTATCCCGAGACCAAAGCCGCGCCCGAGCGCTATGTAGCCAATTATGATCGCCTCAACTCCATGCTCGGCAATATCGTCGAGGACGAAGATCCGGATCGTCGGTTCTGGCCCTCCTCGCCCTCCATGGGCTATCTGGACTTTTCCGATGGCTGGCATGCCGATACGCGCGGCGACACGCATTATTGGGATGTATGGCACTCAGCCAAGAGCTTTGAGGCCTACCGCTCCGTCAATCCGCGCTTCGCCTCGGAATTCGGCTTTCAGTCCTTCACCTCGATGAATGTCATCGAGACCTTTTCCGAGCCCAAGGACCGCAATCCGTCCTCGCCGGTGATGGAAAATCACCAGCGCAATGACGGCGGCAATGCCCGCATCCTCGAAACCATGACGCGCTATTTCCGCTTCCCGCGCGATTTCGACCAGATGGTCTTTCTTTCCCAAATCCAGCAGGGCCTCGCCATCAAGACCGCCATCGAATATTGGCGCTCCACCAAGCCGCGTTGCATGGGCACGCTCTACTGGCAGATCAACGACATCTGGCCCGTGGCGTCCTGGTCGAGCCTCGACTATGGCGGGCAGTGGAAGCTGATGCATTACATGGCACGCCGCTTCTATAATCTCGTCAATGTCGTCGCTGTGCCGCAGACGCGTGATGTGCGTACCAATTCGCGCGGCATCCCGGTCGCCGGCCAGCTTCCGGACGAATTGCTGCTCAAGGCCATCAACGACACCGGATACGACGCGGCGATCACGCTCGAGGTCAAGGCGATCAAGGTGTCCGGTGGCGAGCGCAGCTTGTTCTCCGGCCAGACCAATGTCGGCCCCGACGCCGCACTGGATGTCACATCCATCGACATGGCAGACCTCGCCTCTGACGAATTCCTGTTCTTCGTCTGGAAGGACGACGCGGGCAGGGTATTGGGCGAAAACGACTACTTCCCCAAGGCTTACAAGGCCTATGAGCTGGTCCCTGCCAGCATCGCGGCTACCTGGTCCGACCGGGACGGCCAGCCGGTCCTGACGCTCGAAAGTGACAAGCCCGCCCTTTTCGCCACCGCCAGCGTCGATGCGCCCGGCTACTTCTCGGACAATGCCATCACCCTGTTGCCGGGGCGAAAGGCGGAATTGGTGTTCCATCCGCGCCATGGAGCAAGAGTGACCTCGGCTGATTTGCAGAAGTCGCTGAAGCTCCGGCATCTGGCAGAGACATTCTAGGCGCGGCTATCTAGGCCGCGCCGACGACCGCAAAGGGCAGGGCGCCTTAGAAACTTCCATACAAGTGTGCGGCGTTGCGCATTGACTTCGCCGACGCTTTCTTCGACGCTCTGACGGCGCCGCATTTGTCTGGCGTCCGGATCAGCAATGTCGACCAATTTTACTCCGCCCACCGAACGCCGCTTGTTTGGCATCGGTTTGGCGCTCCTGGCCTATTTCATGTTCACCGGCATCGATTCCTCGGCCAAATGGCTGGGCATGGTGGGTGTGTCATTCATCCAGATCGTATTCCTGCGCTACTTCATCCATCTGCTGATGGTGGCCGCCATTCACCTGCCGCGCCACGGCACCGCATTGGTCCGCACCGGCAGCATCAGGCTGCAGGGCTTGCGTGCGCTGGCACTTCTTGGCTCCACCGCCTGCAATTTCCTCGCCGTGCAGTATCTGCCGCTTACCGTCACCGGCTCCATCGCCTTTACCGTTCCGCTGCTGATCTGCGCGCTTTCGGTGCCGATGCTGGGCGAGCAGGTCGGCTGGCGCCGCTGGACCGCTATTGGCGTTGGTTTCCTCGGTGTGCTGGTCATCGTCCGGCCGGGTACTGACGCCTTCCACCCCGCCGCCTTGCTCAGCCTGCTTGGTGCGCTCAGCACCGCCTTCTACATGCTGTTTACCCGGCGGGTCTCGGGCTTCGACAGCGCGGCGACCAGCCAGTTTTATGTCGGCATTTTCGCGACCATCTGCTTGTTGCCGATCGTGCCATTCTTCTGGTCATGGCCCAGTACGGCCGATGGCTGGTTCGCCTTCTTCGCGGTGGGCGTTTTTGGATTTGTCGGACACCAGTTGATCACCATGGCCTCGGGCCTTGCTCCCGCCACTGTGCTGGCCCCCTTCGCTTATTTCCAGATCTTCTTCATGGCGGCGGCCAGCTGGTTCATCTTCCACCAGCCGCCCGATGTCTGGCTCTATGTCGGCGCACCCATCGTGATCGCCAGCGGCCTCTATATCTGGCTGCGCGAGCGCAAGCTGGCCAAGCCGGTGGTGAGCATTGCCAACGAGGCTTGACCTACCGAAGCGGTGCGCTAACCGGCCTCGTCGACCTCTTCGAGTGGCGCCTTTTCCGTCGCCATGCCGTGGGTGATCAGTCGCGAACTGCGTTGGCCGGTGAGATAGATCCACAGCCAGCTCATCGCCACGAAAATGCGGTTCTTGAAATCCACCAGGAAATAGATGTGGGCAATGCCCCATACCCACCAGGCGATCCAACCCTTGAGCTTGGTTGTCCCGAAGTCGATCACCGCCGATCGCTTGCCAATGGTGGCGAGGTCCCCGGCATGGGCATAGCGAAAGGGCAGGGGGCTGGCATCGCCGCGCAGTCGCGCCAGGATCAGCTGCGCCGCATGTGCCCCCGCCTGTTTGGCAGCCGGAGCCACGCCCGGAACCGGCTTGCCCTCTGGTGTCGAAATGCTGGCGGTATCGCCCACCACGATGATCTCTGGGTGGCCGGGTAGGGTGAGGTCGGCATTGACCTTGACCCGGCCGGCCTTGTCAGCCTCGGCGTCAAGCCATTTTGCCGCCGGCGAGGCCGCAACGCCGGCGGCCCAGATGATGGTCTTGGTGAGAAGGCGTTTGTCCCCGAAGCTGACACCGTCGGCGTCGATGGCCTTCACCATCTGCCCGAGCTCTACCTCCACCCCCAGATCGCGCAAGGATTTCAGCGTATAGGCCGAGAGGTCGGGGCTGAAATTGAGCAGCACGCGATCGGCGCCCTCGATCAGCACGACGCGCAAATCCGCTGGGGTAATGTTGCGAAACTGATCCTTGAGGCTCGCGCGTCCCAGTTCGACCACTGCGCCTGCCATTTCCACGCCCGTCGGCCCAGCGCCGATAATGGCAAAAGTCAAAAGCGCCCGCCGCGCTTCCGCATTGGTCTCGCGCTCTGCTGCCTCGAAGGCAAGTAACAGACGGCGCCTTATCGAAGTGGCGTCTTCGAGCGTTTTGAGTCCGGGCGCGAACTGCTCCCACTCGTCCTTGCCGAAATAGGCGTGCTGCGCGCCCGTCGCCACCACCAGTTTATCGTAGGGCACATGGCTGCCATCCTCGAGGATAACGGCGCGCTGGTTGATGTCCACGCCGACAACTGTGGCCATCAGCACCTGCACATTGTCCTGCTTGCGCAGAATGTGCCGTATGGGCCAGGCCACCTCGGAGGGGCTGAGTGCCGCCCTGGCCCCCTGGTAGAGCAGCGGCCGGAACCGACGGTGGCTGCGTCGGTCGATCAGTGATACCGCGACATTGGCGCCCGCAAGTTTCTGCGCCGCGGCCAGTCCGCCAAAGCCACCCCCGATAATGACGATGCGGGGTTTGGGACTGGTCATTGCGGCCTCCTCTGTCGTTGGCGATGTCAACGCGATCCGAGGCCGACGTCAACCAGGGCTAGCCGCCGACGCGCTCGGTCCATCGGGACACATAGGCATCGAAGCCTTCGACCGCCAGCGGCGGAACCGGCTCCCGCAAGGCGCTGTGGGCGGCTTGTCCACCGAACAACAGGCTAGCCCCCAGGCTGGTTCCGGTACTGTCGCCCGAAGCCCTGACCGGCACACCGGTCAGCTGTGACAGGGCAGAGGAAAACAGCGTGTTGCGCGCCAGCGGCCCCTCGAGGGTAATGCTGCGTCCAAGGCCACAAAGCGCCATCGCCGCGCGCGCCAAAAGCGCAAGATAGAGCGAAACCGCTGCGGTGCGCTCGCCGGCGCTGAGCGTCTCCGGCGCCACCGTCCAGCGCCCCTGCTGGTCGCTAAAGGGCCCGACCCCTGGTACAAAACTGGGCAGCACCTGGATATCGTCTGCGATCACCCGCGCCACCTCGGCCACACTCGGTGTGGCGATCTCCGGCACGAGCAGATCAAATTCGCGCCCGCCCATGAACCGGGCCGTCGGCACCGGCCGCCCGAAGGCGTCGACATTGGCGAGGCTGTCCCGTCCGGCGTCAAGGCCAGACGTGTCGCCCCCAACCGTCATCACGATGGTCCAGGTGCCGCTCGAGACGATGGTGAAAGGTGGCTCCTGCGCCCCCAGATGTGGCAGCAGAGACGCATTTGAATCGTGGATGCCGACGGTGACAGGTGTTGCCGTAGCAAGACCGGTGATTTCGGCCAGGTCGGGCAGTAATGCGCCGAGCACAGATGCCGCCGGCCGCACTGGCGGAAACAGGTGCCGCCAGCCCATGGCATCGACCAGGCTGGAAAAATCTGCCTTGTCCGGCGACCAGAGGTCCGTATGACAGCCGAGCGACGTGACTTCGCTCGCCAACACCCCGGTCAAACGCCAGGCCCAATATTGCGCATAGGGCACGATCGCCGAGACCTCGGCAAATTGCTCCGGGAAGCTGCGCGCCTGCCAGAACAACTGCGCCCCCCAATTGAGCCCATTGGGCAGAGCGGGCGAAAAGCTTCCGCTGAAATCGGGCCGCACACCAGCATATTCGCTAGCCAACTCATCTGGCCCGCCAAATTCATAGTCCAGCACTGGCAGCGCCAGCCGGTCGCCGGCCAGCAATGCGCCTGTGGCGCCATGGGTTGTGATGGAAATACCATCGATGCCGAATTCAGCACCGATCTCGGTCAGGCTCGACAGGATGAAGGCCCAAAGCCTTTCGGTGTCGGCATGCGGATACGGGCCATCGCTGCGCACATGATTAGGCGTGGAGCGCGCCGCCAGCTGTGCGCGATCGGTGGCATCGATCAACACCACCTTGGCATTGGTTTTGCCGACATCGATAACGGCAATGCGACGAGGCGTAACTTGGCTCATGGCGCGACAATCCCGGGGCGTTCAAACGCCCATAGCGGAAATTGTCGCGCCATGCCAGCGCTAACATGTTAGTGGCAATTGCGTCCCGCCGCCGCTATTTGATGATCAGCACCGGGACGTCCGAGTGGGCGAGCACTTCTGCGGCTTGGCTGCCGAGCAGCAGTCGCCCCAGTCCACGCCGGCCATGCGATCCCATCACGATCAAATCGGCCGTATTCTCCTTGGCCGCATGCAAAATGCCCTCGGCTGCCGGACTGTTGGCGACATGCACCGTGGTGATCGCCTGGCCATCGCCTTTGGCGACCACTTCGGCATCCGCCAAAGTCGCTTTGGCAGAAGAGGCCTTGGCCTCGTCGAGGTCGGAGATGATGCTGCTTGTATCGACCATCATGATCTCTGCACCCGGCGCTACGATCACCGAAGGTTCCGTGACGGTCACAGCCGTTACCTTCGCGCCGAGCTTGGCCGCCAGCGCCAAAGCATGCCGCAAGGCCTTGGTGCTCAACTCCGATCCGTCTATGGCGCAAACGATGCGAGAATACATGATGGGCTCCTCTGGCCTGATATGGACTTACCCTACATCAACACACGTCCAGCCGCTTTGATCCAGATCAGTTGGTGGGCGTTGTGCGCGTCAGCTTTGCGCGCTTGTGAAGCCTTACCGGGCGGCAGGGGCTGGACAAGGACGCCAGAATGAAAGATTGCCTTGCCTATGATGAGCTCTGCCCGCCGCTTTTCCGTTGCGCCGATGATGGACTGGACTGATCGTCAGTGCCGGTTCCTGCATCGGCTGCTGACGCGTCATAGTCTGCTGTTCACCGAAATGGTCAATAGCGGGGCGGTTGTGCATGGGGATGCCGAGCGGCATCTGCGTTATGATGCCGTCGAGCATCCGCTGGCGCTGCAATTGGGCGGATCAGATCCGGGGGAACTGGCGCGGGCGGCGCGCATCGCCGACGCATTCGGTTATGACGAAATCAATCTCAGTGTCGGCTGCCCCTCGGATCGGGTGCAGTCTGGGCGCTTCGGTGCCTGCCTGATGGCGGAGCCGGCGCTGGTCGCGGACTGCGTGCGCGCCATGCGTGATGCCACCGATCGGCCGGTGACCGTCAAGTGCCGTATCGGCATCGACGACCAGGATGTCGAGGAAAGCCTCGATCGGTTCGCCGATGCCATGGTGGAAGCCGGTGTGGCCGCGCTCTATGTGCATGCGCGCAAGGCCTGGCTGCAGGGCCTCAGCCCCAAGGAAAACCGCACCATTCCGCCGCTTAATTACGAGCGCGTGCATCGCCTGCGCGCTCGCCTGTCGCCGCTGCCGGTGATGATCAATGGCGGCATCGAGACACTGGAACAGGTGGGCGAGCAGCTTGCCCATACCGACGGAGTTATGCTCGGCCGCGCCGCTTATCATAACCCCATGCTGCTGGCCGATGTCGATCGCCGCATTTTCGGCGATGACCGCGATGTGCCCGAGCTTGCGGCCATTATGGCGGCCATGGCCGAGTACGCCGAAGGTGAACTGGCACAGGGCGTCCGGCTCAATGCCATTGCCCGTCACATGCTCGGCCTTGCCAATGGCCGCCCGGGCGCGCGTCAGTTCCGCCAGATCCTCAGCGTTGACGCTTGCAAACGGGGAGCGGGCCCCGAGGTTTTCGAACGCGCTCTGGCAGTGGTCGAAATGCGAGATTTCGCCGCTTCTGCCTGATCCTGTCGCTAAGCCTTTCGTCTAGGCGGACGGCACCATAGGTGCCGCTCGATACCCATGTCCTTGTGCGGAATGACGAATTTCCCTTGCGGTCGAATTTTCGTTTCTGTTTAAAGTCGTTTCGTTTGCGTTCGCTTTTCTTTCGCGTTGACGCTAAATTGCGCCTGTCGCTGTGCCATAGGCATAAGCAACATGTGGGGAGCTCCTTTCAATGACAATAAAAAATCGCCTGTTCCACGCGGGGTGGATCATCATTCTTATCGGTGCGCTTCTGGCGCACTTCATCCAGACTTCGGGTGGTATTTCCATCCGCGATCTGCGCTTCAATGGCCAGAACGGCCAGGTGCTGAGCGGTCTGCTCTATGTGCCGCCCGGCGTCTCCGCCGAGAACAAGGCGCCTGCGATTCTGGCCGTGCACGGCTATTTCAACAGCCGCGAAACCCAGGACGGTTTCGCCATCGAATTTGCCCGCCGCGGCTATGTGGTGCTGGCACTTGACCAGGGCGGCCATGGCTATTCCGACCCACCCGCCTTTGCCAATGGCTTTGGTGGACCGGGCGGCCTGGCCTATCTGCGCTCGCTTGATTTCGTGGATACCGACAATATTGGTCTCGAAGGTCACTCAATGGGTGGCTGGACGGTTCTGGCCGCCGCTGCCGCCATGCCCGACGCCTACAAGGCCGTCGTACTGCAGGGATCGAGCACCGGTGCCCCCTTCGCCAAGGAAGCCGATACCAGCTGGCCGCGTAACCTCGCCGTCGTCTTCTCAAAATTTGACGAATTTTCCGGCACCATGTGGGGCGTCCCCACCGCGCAGGAGGTGCCCACCAGCACCAAGCTGCAGACAGCATTCGGTGTGACCGAACCAGTTGTCATCGGCCAGCTCTATGGCGATATCGCCAACGGCACCGCGCGTATCCTGCAGCAGCCCAACACCACCCATCCGGGCAACCATCTGTCGCCCGAAGCCATCGGCGACGCCATCACCTGGTTCGACCAGACCCTCGAAGGGGCCCAGCCCATTCCGGCCGATAACCAGATCTGGTTCTGGAAGGAAATCGGCACACTGATCGCGCTGGTCGGTTTCGTCGTCCTCATGGCCGGCACCTTCGACATGCTGATCAAGACCCAGGCCTTCGCGCATCTGCGTAAGGAGCCTGCCGGCGCGGCCTATGACAAGCGCAATGGCAAGTGGTGGCTGCAGTTCGCTCTGGCGACGCTGATCCCTGTGCTGACCTACTATCCGTTCTTCTACTGGGCGACCCTGGTTTTCCCGGCCTCTGCGATTTTGCCGCAAAGCTTCACCAGTCAGATAGTGCTGTGGGCAGTGCTGAACGGTATTATCGTCCTGGCGCTGGGCCTGGTGTTCAAGGGCAACAAGGTCGAAGGTCGCGGCGATATCTGGGGCTCTGTCCTCATTGCTCTTGCCACTGTCGGCATCGGCTATCTGGTCGTCGCTGCCACCGACTTCCTCTTCAAGGTGGACTTCCGCTTCTGGGTGGTGGCGCTCAAGCCACTTGACCTTATCCGCACCAAGATCGCCTTGGTCTACCTGATCCCGTTCACCGCCTACTTCATCCTGGCGATGCGCGGTCTGCATACTGGCTTGTCGGTGCGTACCGACAGCCGTGTGGCGCAATATCTGTCCAACATCGCAGTGATGATTGTCGGCTTCATCCTGTTCCTTGGCTTCCAGTACCTGACGCTGCTGTTCACCGGCCACCTGTTTAGCATGAACGAGTCGCTCACCACGGTGATCGGCATGCAGTTCGTGCCGCTGCTGGCGATCGTGGCATTCCTGTCCACCTTCGCCTGGCGTCGGACTGGCAGTTACCTGCCGGGTGCGTTCATCAATGCGCTGTTCGTCACCTGGTATGTGGTGGGCAGCCAGGCGATCCAGTTCGCCATCCGTTGATCCAACCTGAAAGGGCCGGTCCTCGCGGCCGGCCCTTTGTCAATCCACCAGCTCCAGTGCATTCTGCGAGACACTGTAGCGGCTGAGGGTTTCAAGGAAGGTCATGCCCAAAAGGCTGGTGTCCATCGCCCCGGCCTCGGTCACGAACGCCGTGACATTGCGCCTGACAATCCCGCCCACTTCCAGCATTTCGAGCCGCGTGCGCGCCGCCATGCCGCGCCCATTGGCGGTGGACACGGGCACGGTATAGCGCAGGCCCGTCGTTTCTGCGCGTCGTCATGAGTCAGCACCACAGCGCTGGCGCCGGTGTCGAAGATCATCGGTGTCACATGGCCGTTGATATTGGAATTGACCTCGAAATGTCCGCCCAGCCCGCGCCTGAACGTGGCGGTGCCGGTATTGCTGTCGACCATGGCCATGCCCGGCCGCAATTCGCCCGTCACCCGGCTGACCACGCCCAGAATGTCGTCGCGATAAGAATAACCCACCATGACCGCGGCGAAGATGCCCATCCACAGCATCAGCCCGCCCACCAGTTCCGCCGCGCGATGGCGTCGGGCGAACAGCCCACCGGCGAAAACGATGAGGATGATGACCAAAGGCACCAGCTGTGCCGTCTGGTTCTGCGTCAGCCCGATCATGCTGCCGGCATCGGCGCTGATCAGGAGAACGATGGCGGCGGCAACGACGAGGGCAAGCCCGATAAACAACATGCGACTTTGGTCCCTTTCGCCTTCGTCTCTATCGATTAAAGGCTTGCTGGCGACGATTTCAAGGCAATGGGGTAAAGATCAGCAGCAAGCTCAGCGCCGCCACCTCCCCAAGTCCGCCGGCTGCGCCGATCAGGTCGCCGGTCTGCCCGCCCACCAGCCTCCGGCACAACGCCGTCCAGCCCACTGCCACCAGCCCGGTGGCGACGAGGGCCAGCGCCAGCCCGACCAGGCTCGTAAACGGAGCGCCGAGCAAAAAGGCCAGCAGCATTGCCAATGCCGCGCCAACGGCGAAGCGCGAACCCGGCAGCATGCCTGCTGCGGCCGACGCGCCATCGCTGCGCGCCGGGGGCAGGGCGACCGCCACCCACAATCCCCCTGAGCGGCCGGCAATATTGGCGGCGAGCCAAATTCCCGCCGCCGCCAATGGATTGGTCGCGGCGACACTCCCCAGTGCGGTAACCCGCAACAGCAGAAACAGGCATAGGGCGGCGACCGCGAACGTGCCGTGTCGGCTATCCTTCAAGATCTCCAGTCGCCGCTCGCGCGTGGAACCGCCAAACAGCCCATCGGCTGCATCGGCCAGCGCGTCTTCCATCATGCCGCCACCTACGACCACCATAGCTCCAACCGCTAGCACCGCCGCGAAGTAACTTGGCAGTCCCGCCATGGTGCCACCGATCAGCAATAGCGCTGGAATGATCCCCATCACCAGGCTCGCCAGCGGCAGCGCCATGGCGATGCGGCCGAGATGGGGTGGCAGGTGCGGAGAATCGCCGGTCGGCAGGCGCGAGAAGAAGCGCAACGCCATGACGAAATCGTCCTTGAGCCCCATCGCCTGGGGCGACGAGCGCGGTTTGTCGGCTTCGGTCACCGCCGGATCGATCCGGTCGGGGGCGTCTTCGTGCACCTCTGGCGTCAATTGCAATTCGCTCCGTTATGAGCAACAAGTCCGGCGCCCCTCCTATCATATCGTGCTGGACCTGCCATGCCCGCCCTCAATCCCGCTTTTTCCGATATCGTCGAACTGCTGACCGCCGTGCCCGATGGCGACGATGCCGCCGTAGCGGCCGTACGGGCCCGCGAAATGCAGTTGACCAAGCCGACCGGCTCGCTCGGCCGCATGGAAGAGCTGGTCGAGTTTCTGGCCCGCTGGCAGCACCGGTCGCGCCCCCGTCTCGACAACCCCATGGTCACCATTTTCGCCGGCAATCACGGCGTCACCGATCAGGGGGTCTCGGCCTTTCCGCGCGAAGTGACAGCTCAGATGGTCGCCAACTTCACCAATGGTGGCGCCGCCATTTCGCAGATCTGCGGACTGCATGAAATCAATCTCAGAGTGTTCGAGCTGGCGCTGGAATTGCCCACCGGCGACATCACCCAGGAGGCTGCGCTCGACGACCAGATGTGCGCGGCCACCATCGCCTACGGTATGGAAGCGGTGGCGGGCAAACCTGATCTCATCGGCCTGGGCGAAATGGGGATCGGCAATACGACCATCGCTGCCGCCATCTATGCTGCGCTCTATGGTGGCAGCGGCGCCGACTGGGTCGGTCGTGGCACCGGCGTTGACGATGCCGGCCTCGCCCGCAAGGCCGATGCCGTTGATCGTGCCCTGGCGCGCCACGCCGGTGAACTCGACCATCCTCTCGCCATCCTTGCCCGCCTCGGCGGCCGTGAAATCGCTGCCATGCTCGGCGCTCTGATTGCCGCGCGTCACCAGAAGGTTCCGGTCATCGTCGATGGCTATGTGGCGACTGCGGCGGCCGCCATCGCCCATGCGGTCAATCCTGCATCGATCAACCACTGCCTTTTCGCCCATGTCTCGGCGGAAGGAGCCCATGCCCGCGTGCTCGAGAATATGGGCCAGGCCGGCCTGCTCGATTTCGGCATGCGCCTGGGCGAAGGCAGCGGCGCGGCTCTCGCCATCGTCATGGCCAAGACCGCCCTGCACCTGCACAACAACATGGCAACCTTCGATAGCGCCGCCGTCAGCGGCAAGGAAGCCTGAGGTTCGGCGACCCCCTCAGGGTCAGCCTTGGCCTGCTTTAGCGTCCCTTCGGCGCCAGTCCTTCGGGGCCTGGAACCAGCGCCAGCAGATCGATGCCCATTTGCTGGCGGAAGCGCGCCACCGACGCGCTCGAAAGCTTGAACAGCGCTTCGGTATCTTTGCGCGCCACCGCATCGTTGAGCGCGGCGTGCTCCAGCAGGAAATTGAGGATATAGCCCTCGGTCATTTCCTGCTTCTGCCGATCGTTCATGGCGCGGAAATTGGCGTCATTGGCCAGCGCCTGGCGCACCTGCGCCTGGACGGGTCCATTGTCCACCTTGGTGTCGTATGCCGCATTGGCCGTAATCCAGTTGAGCACCCAATAGGCGGTCAGGGCGTCCGCCGCGTCACCGGTCTTGAGCCCGTCCGCCGCCACCAGCTCCTGCCAGATTTCACCGGGGCTGCGTTCGGCAAAGGCGGCCGCCAGCTGGTCGCGCGCCGGAATGCCGGCAGACCAGCGCACATTGTCGAGAAATTGCCGCTGCAGCCGGGCCGAAACCACCGCCGAAGGCCGATAGGTCGTCACAATGGCAGGCTGGTTGTCGCCGGGCGGTACGTTGAGGTTCTGCGCCGTGGCGCCCAGCGTCAGCATCAAAAGCGTCGCGACGGCGATGAGCATACGGTTCACGTGAGGTCTCCTGTGCCATGCCCTTTCCATGCCCTGATCCGGGCGAAATTGGGACGCATGTCTGGAATAGGCGACGACGGGATCAGCCGGCTTCCGAGTAGATCTCGAGCCGGTTGCGGCGCTGTACCACCGGAGCCACCGCATCCATGACGCGGGCGCGGGGGAAGGTGGCGATCACCTCGGTGCCGAAACGGAGCTTCGAGAACAGATCGAAGCGGCCCTGATGCAGGTCCATGATCTTCTGGACGATCGGCAGGCCCAGGCCGGCACCCTGTTCGGCCGTCTTCTGCGCCAGCGAGCCCTGCCCGAACGAGGAGAGCACCGTCTCGATCTCGTTTTCGGGAATGCCGGGGCCATTGTCCTTGACCGAAATCAGCTGCCCGCCATCGGCGCTGCGCTGCACCACCAGGGTGACGCGGCCATTCTGCGGGGTGAACTTGATGGCGTTGGACAGAAGGTTGAGCAGTACCTGGCGGATCGCGCGTTCATCGCCCCACAGCTTGGGCAGATTGTCGCCAATGCTGAACACCAGTTCGATCCCCTTCGACTTGGCGCGCAGCTCCATCATGCGGCGGCAGTCCTCGGCGATATCGGCCAGAGACACCACTTCCTCATTGAGCTCATACTTGCCCGCTTCGATGCGGCTGAGGTCGAGCAGCTCGTTTATCAGGTTCAGCAAATGCTGGCCGCTGGAGTGAATGTCGCCGGCATATTCCTTGTACTGCGGCACCTGGTGCGGTCCCAGCAGTTCCGATTTCAACACTTCGGAAAAGCCGATAATGGCGTTGAGCGGCGTGCGCAGCTCGTGGCTCATCGTCGCGAGGAATTGGCTCTTGGCGATATTGGCCTGTTCGGCATGGCGCCGGGCCTCGTCGGACATTTCGCGTGCTTCTTCCAGTTCGCCGATCAGCGTGTCCTTTTCCGCCTGATGCGAAATGGTCTCGAGCTCAGAGGCGTGCAACTGACGCGCGAGGAAAAGGAAGAACACCTCGCCACAGATCGCCACGGCGGCCAGAGTGTAATTCAGCGTACCGCCAAAGGCGATCAGCGTTCCTGCAACCGTCACCGTCACCGGCAGGGTGCTGGCAAGGGTCGCCGGGGGCAGGGTGTGTGCGGCCACCGCATTGGCGGCCACGCTGACCAGCACCATGGCGAACATCACAGGCGCGAGGTCTGCCGGATTGCCGACCAGGGTGAACAGGGCCAGCAAGGACAGGGCGATGCCGAATGCCGTCTCGGCCGCGACAAAGCTGGTTTTCCACTTTGTGGCGCTGAATTTGTTGGGGTCGCTGTGCTTGAACCTTCGTGCCGTGAGCACCACGACAAGCAGGCCGGCAATCACCATGCCTGCCCACAACGCCGAAAAAACCAGCGGCACCCAGAAGCTGGACAGCGTCGCCAGAATGCCGACAATCGCCGCCATTGGCAGCGTCGCGCCAAGGCGCGAGTCCGCATAATCATGCATCAGTTGGAAGTCGTAATCCGAGCGCGTACCAGAACTCGAGGTCAGGCGCTGGCGCGCATCGAGCACGGTCTTGTGGGCTGTGCGCTTACCGTCACGCCCTTCAAATGCGCTGAAATCGGCGTCTCTGGCCAATTGCGACGGCATGGAACTCTTACTCGTTACTCAACACTGCGAACAAAAACGCGCTCGCTACACTATGGCTGGCACACTAGGAGCCTTGTGGTTAATACCCGGTGAAGGGATCCGACCCCTCGCATGCAACTTGCCACCACTTCGCGGTCAGTGCGGTTAACAAAATCCTGCAGGCGATCTCATTTTTGCCCGCGCAATTTTATTGCCTATGATCGCCGAATGTGGCAGTTGAATAGCCGCAATTTTGGCTATTTTGCGCCGAATTGAAAATCATATTCCTGGGGGTCATGATGGCGCTGGACAAGATTGATCGGAAAATTCTGACGCTGCTTCAGAAGGATGCGACCATGCCGGTGGCCGAAATCGGCCGCAAGGTGGGCCTGTCCACCACGCCGTGCTGGCGCCGCATTCAGAAGATGGAAGAAGACGGTGTCATCCAGCGCCGCGTCGCCATTCTCGATCCGGCCAAGGTCAATGTGGGCGTCACCGTGTTCGTCTCAGTCAAGACCAACGAGCACAATGAAGGCTGGATGCGCAAGTTCTCCGGCGTCATCGACGAGTTTCCCGAAGTGGTCGAGTTCTACCGTATGAGCGGTGACGTCGACTATCTGATGCGCGTCGTCGTGCCCGACATCCAGGCCTATGATGCCTTCTACAAACGGCTGATCAGCAAGATCAACCTGACCGATGTGAGCTCCGCTTTCGCCATGGGCCAGATCAAATACACCACCGCCCTGCCACTCGACTTTGCCATCGTCGTCGACGACGAGAAATAAGTCTGCCGTGTCATCCTAAGACGCGATCCAGGCGGCGTTCTCGCGCCGCTGATAGACGATGGTTCAGCGCAACGCCGAGTGCCAAATGTCGAGTGCGCTGTCGATTAGGCCGGAGACATCATTCGCCGCGGTTCTCTGATGAGCCGCGTCTTTTCGATACTGCCCGGGCGGCATGCCATAAGCCGAGCGGAAGGCCTTGCTGCAATGGCTTTCGCTGGCAAAGCCAAAGGCAAAGGCCAGTTGCGAAATCGAACGCGTCTCCGTGCTTCTGCGCAATGCACGTGCAAGTCGCTCCAGGCGTCGCCCGAGAATGTATCGAGCCACGCCTCCCGACGACTGGAACATTTGATAGAGAACGGTACGCGACACACCTAAGCTGCGCGCGACATAAGCTGCGTCCATCTGATCGTCGGCGAGGCGAGCGTCGATGAAAAGTTCGGCCCGCTCCCGACGCAGGCTTCCGCCACCGGTATCGCCGTGCCTCAGCATGTGCCCGCCATAATTGGCGAAGGCACCCGCCGTCAGTTCGACCAAGGCCTGAGCTGCGCTGTCTGCTATGGCCGCGGGACTGTCCGCGCCCAGGCGCTTGAGCATGAGCATGAATTCGCCAAGCAATTGCGATGTCGAGGCGGGGAGGACCACGCCATGCATGGCAGGCGTTACCCGAAGTGTTGCCTCAATGAGATCTCGAGGCAGATTGATAGTGATCAGTTGAGCGAGATTTGCCCAGTTCCGTTGCGGACGAGCCATGTCTAGGAGAATGATTTCACCCGGCGATACGAGCCGCTCTTCTCCCGGTGGGCCACCGGTCCACTGGCCGGAGGTCACCATCTGGACGACGACATGGTCGAACCCGTCCCGTCGCGCGTGGCGTGCTTCCCTGACATGGGACACACCGCTGATCATGCGGTCGACAACGATCATGCGCGAAAGGCGGTGGGCGTGGGCCTCGGCGTGGAAGCCTTGCCCCGTGGCGGTCACGTTTGAGGCTACCGGATAGAGATCGTGGTAGCGGCCGAAACCGTCTTCGGAGTCCAGCGCTTTTGAGGAAAATCGAAAAGGCTGATCAACACTACCCAATGGAGCACTCGACGCTGTGTTTCACCAGCCTGTCCCTGCCATGCCGGCAAGTCTTGCCGCGCTGGTGCACATAGACGGGTAGCTTTGCTCAACGTCGAAGTAAAGTGTCCTGCTGATCTTCCTTTGCCTCAAATAGCAGGTGGCCTGCGCCGATCAGCGCAAGCCACAAATGCCAAATAGGTCAGCGATTAGTCGTAACTGGCCTCGGCCCCGTCGAAATAGATCGTGTTCGCATCGCAAATGTCGATCGTAGTTACGTCACCCTCGATGTTCGAGCCGTCCTCGGCTTCCCAAGTCACGTAAAACTCGATGTCGCAGGGGCCATCATAATTGAAGGCCATCGCAGCGGTCTCTCCACCCTTGAGCTTGAAGTTCATCCAGTTGGAGCTCCATTCACCGTTCTCCCCGGTATAGAAGCCGGTAATGATGTAGTCCGAGCTGTTCTTGATGTCGAAATTCATGCCCGCCGCGCTGGCAGCGGTCGCCGAAAGCATGGCCAGAGTGGCAGCAAGCGCGACTGATTTGAAAGTCATCGTCACGTGACGGTCCTTGTATATGCGTGCCGAACATGACGCTGGCAAACGCTATGAGGTCTGAGTTTCTTGGTGAGCTAAGGGGCTATCGAGAGCGGCGGAGGCCGGTCGTCGTGGTCTCTTTGTCGCCATCGTCATAATTGATGCCAACCTTCTCGCCGGCAAGCGAAGCGATCGTGCCCGGAGACCACTCACCAGCCTTTTTGAAATTGCACTCGACGCGGCTGCCGATCATCCAGTCATAAGGGCGCACGTCGCGCAGACTGACGGTCTCGCGCTCGCCGTCGTCATAACGGATTGTTACCTTGCCACCATTGATGGATTCGGCGATGCCAGCGAACCAGTAGCCGGACTTTTGGTAGTTCCCCAGAACCCAGTCGCCCACGGTTTGAGCATACGCACTGCTGCTGCCCAGCGCGATGATAGCGGCAAGCAGAATGAACGCATTCCTGATCAACTCTATGTCTCCCAATGTCGGGCGCCGTGCTTGGTGCCCGTCGTGGGACTCTTATCCGCCACCGACCCCGTGCGCATTGTCGCGGTGTCCGGATGAATTGTACCAGCGTCCCGATTTTGGGCGGACCGGCCTAAGTCTCAGCCGCCCGTCACGCTCATATGGCGGGCGACGGCGGGTTCGCGGCCGGAACGGTCGACGACGAAATCATGCCCCTTGGGCTTGATGCGCATGGCGTGGT
>ERZ781399.1835-NODE-1835-length-18060-cov-3.933407_pt1 | contig 18060 bp, 17 predicted proteins | sample MGYA00511014_ERZ781399 | MGnify/ENA primary metagenome ERZ781399 (study PRJEB29847, sample SAMN06458254) | wastewater metagenome | isolation source: Wastewater bioreactor | place: South Africa: Cape Town | study: EMG produced TPA metagenomics assembly of the...
AGACGATTTCTCATTGAACCTTTTAAATCATAAATAATCGGCGGTATAGCCGAATGAAATTGTCGATTTTGATGATAGAGAAGATTTTCAAGAACTAAAATATCACGTTTGAAATTCTCGCCTGTCGACGTCTGTCGATATTGAATATGATAGATGCCAAAGATTTTCGCCAATGTTACCGGTCGATTATGTCGAAGAGAATTCGACACATGTTCGATATACGATGGTGCAAATGTCGCAAATGACAATGATTCTTTTTGATTTAAATCTTTCAAAATAAAATAATCGTCCATCGTTTGCCAAAACTCAGATTTCGATTTGCCACCACGTGGTTGTACTTTTTTACAACGTGATAACGAACGAATATATGCGTGTTCATCTTGATTGGTAAATATCAATTGTCTTAGCTGATGAAATTTGGCTGCATAGAAGATTTTCACTGTAAATTTCGTTGATGAATCATGAAAATGTAGTTCAATATGTTGATGATTGTTATCATCATCGGCTGAATCATTGTCATTTTCTTGTTGTTTAATTGATTCTTGATGAGAATCCGATGAATTTTCATTAGTACTATTCAGTAGATTTAATTCCTCGGTCAATCGTTGTTCGTATTCAGACATTGAAAGACCGTGTGCAATGACTGAACTTAATTCACGACGATTGATAATATATTTGCCAAGAATTTGAAGATGTTCATCCTCGTGAAACGGAGATGTCAATGAAAACGAATCATTATCGGAATTATTAAGAAAATTCGAGAGGAATTTCAGAACACCAGGTCGTCGTGATGAATCATCATCGGTTTGAGGAAGCAATTTCGTGCCATTTTCGAGATTGACTTCATCGAAATCGGCTGTTGTCGAATCGTTGATTGTCGGCATTGTTTCGAAATCATTTTGTATTGATGTGCTCACCTCGAGGGCTGTTGCTTCGCCGGATGGTATCGCTCGAATGGGCACTTTTTTCGCCAATTCACGTTGTTGTTTTTCGTATTTTTTCAATGATTGACCGAGCTCGAGAAGCGTCGTGTTCCAACTATGAACAATTTTTGTAATGAATTTCTTTGCTTCGGCAATTTGATCGTCGATTGAAATGTAACTCGTTGCATCTAGTGAACGTTTTCGTTCGTTATCATTACTTCCAGCTGTCATTTTCAATTGTATTTCGTCCATTAATGCTCGAAATGTTTGTTGTTCGAGACGTTCTTGCGTAAGATATTGATCGATTTTCGATTGAATCGATTCAGGTATTAGATTCGAATTTTTCAATTCGACCAATCGTTCGACAATCGTCGAAAATATATTATATCCATCGACAGACAGAGATTTTGTTAGTTCAATGTAATAATCTCGTTCGTAAACGAACGGTTCGAGTTGAATACGTGAAATCGGTAGATGAAATTCTCTTAATTTAATATTAAATAAACGAAACGAAGCTATGAATTGTTGTGAATGAAAATAATGATAATGATCACGAAAGAGATGATGTTGACACGAACGTGTCGATGAAACACAAAATGATTCGAGATGAAATAGTAATTCAAGGAATTTTGTGAATGATAACGACCATGTTCGACTTGACATCAAACGTTTTGCTGATGACTGAAAAGAACAATCAGAAGATCTTTTTCGAAAAAAAAGTCGTTCAATTACTTCTCGACAATGTTCGCAATAGCTCCACATATAAATTCCGTTTGTTGGCGGTGTTTTCGGAAGATTCGATGTTGTTTTATCGATATGTTTGATACGTATGACTAATTTCATTTCTCCATGAGCAATTCTAGATAATAAAAATCGATTGAAGAGAATCTTTTTAATTTGTCTTTCGAGATTTACTGTCGAACATGATCTTGTAATGGTTGTTGACAAGTTTTACATGGTGCATCATTCGTAGAGAAACAATGTTGCTCAAGAAATGAGCCTAATGTCGTATCATGAATAGAATATGCTGGCATTTCGAGAATTTCCGGTTGACGACAAGTTAAAAGTTTATTTTGAACTGTACAATGTGCACTATAGAGAATTGCAATTTGAAGATGTAAACGAAGATCAAGATAAGGTGCAAAAATCGTTTCGAGAGGTTGATCACGAGGTTGTTGCTGTTGATAGGTTGTTAACCAATCATACCAACGACGACGACGAAAATGGCATCGGCCACCAGTAGCTCGATAATGTGCATAGACTGACTAAATGTTTTTTTCAAAAAAAAAAAAAAGAAGAGTTTTTTTTTATTATTTTCATTGTCATTTGATTCTCCTACTTTGGTGTCATGGTTAACACCTGGAATTAGTGTTTTATCTTTGATAAAATCATGTTTATCATCGACATGAATAAGTTCATGATTATACGGTGAATTATAAAACCAACTGAATGGTTGTTGTCTATCGTCATCGGGTGTAATACTCATATTACGTTCTTGTTTTTGTTGATATTTGGAATTATAAATATTCTGATAGAGTAATTCACTTGGTAGATATTGTTGATTTTGACAACGAAGTATATATGGCACATGATATTTGACATATGGTGAAGTCGATAGTAATAATCGATTGATTATTAAATCAATAATCGATTGTTTTGTTGTGACAATTGTGTCAATATACTGTTCGAGATTGAATTGTTTGATGAATGATAAATCGCCTTCATTCGGTATGATCTGTGCATAGCAATCATTGAGAAAAGCTTGTTCTAATTGTGAACTATATGTTATAAGTAAAAATAAACGCATTATTGATTTGACAACTTTCAATTGTTCTAATGTACCACCACGAATTAGAACTGTACAACCGTATTCCGGTGGACAACCAGCAAAGAACATCAAACGTTTTTTACAACCATTTAAAAGTTCGAATTCTTTGATTTGAAAATATTCACAATGACCTAAAGGCGCTCGAATATTTGACGGTAATCGACTGTCAATTGAGCTCATTATTGATGTACATAAACATTTAGCTAAACGTTGCATAAGAATTTCTTTGACATTATAAATAAAAACTGGCCCATTGGATATGATTAAATCTTGCGCGAGACGACTGACAGTTTTCTCAACAACGAGTATATCAGGTTTGAAATGTAGATTGATTTTATCGACATACGATGAAAGATAATGTTGTTCTTGATTAAGAATTGGCTCGAGTGTAGTTAAACGATGATCATCACTACGTTGATATTCAATTTGAGATTTGAGAAGTAAAATTTTTGGATTGACAATTTTCGATGGCATACTACGATGGATAAGATTTTTAGTAAATACACAACCGTGTACGATTTCCGTTTCAGTTTTTAATCCGCCGGGTAATTTTTTGAATTTAACATTTCGTCGAATGTCATAGTTTGGTGTTGGTGAATCGGGTGATATCGATGAAACACGAACAATTTTAGCTAATGTTCGGCAAGTATTCAAAATAATCGGAAACCATTCTTGATCGACATGAAATTGAATAAGAATTTGTTTCAAAAGAATTTCTTCATATTCAGTATAAAGTGAGAGAATTGAATTCGATGGTAACGATTGTTTGATCAATGGATTTTCATCGGTATCAATTGGCATATTGAAATCACTGATTTCTTTTTTCGTATTCATCGATGATGATAAGAAGGAGGACGGTTCATCAGGTGTTGAATTAGCTACTTGAGTATTGAATTGAACAGAATTATGATCTGTACCGATTAGAATTCCTGTTGGATTGACTTCTGTTGATGGATCACGTTCTAATGCACGCTATTGAATAGGAAAAGAATGGTGAATTATTTTGAAAATCAATGTTTGTTGTTACTTTGCCGAATTTGTAGAGCGTTTGATCAGGTTTGAATTCGACGAACGATGTTTGCGGTTGAATAACAGGTTCGAGATAAGTTTCATTGAGAAAACATTGACCTAAGAGTTTGGCTTCGGTTTGTACGGATGCACGTTGATTTTTCATGAGCCAATCGATGATTTCTTTGCCAGTTATACATTCGATTATACGAAAACGAACGCGTTGCTTTTGCATTTGTAGACCTTGTGGTGAACGGAAAAGATCGATGAAAAGAGTTTTCAAATTGAAATTTGTATTTGTTCGTTGTTGAGGTGGAAGTTGTTGGGAATGTTGAGAATTTAGATTTGAATTTAGAAGATTTTCATCGTTTGTTGAAACGGGTGTTTCTGAATCGACATTGAGCGAAAGAGGATCATTGGAAGATTTCGATAAGGAAAAATGATCAGAATTAAATGTCGTATCAGCTGATAGCAAATCTTGAGAATAAGATTGATTGTTTTGTTGAATAATTTGTTGAGAATTATGATCGATTTGTGATGTTGTGCCATTGGATATCGATGCTGTTGCTGCTGCTAATGATGATGATGATGATGATGAAAGATTCGCAGCAATCGATGGTAGAGCCGTTGGTTTAGGTAGTTTTAATAATGTCGATGAACAATATGAACACAGACGAATGTTTGATTCGCCATAACCAGCTAATTTAACTTGAGGTTCGTATGAACAACATCGATTGCAGAAAAGAAGGCCACAGATACGACCTACAAAGATTTATTGAATTCGAATAGGAAAAATAAAATCGATTTTCGATTTACAATGATGTCGTCGACGAAATGGAGTGAATTTTTCTTGACAATTGTAGCATTCTTTGCCGGCACTATCTGGCATCCAATGTTTCGTTTGATTAGAATTTCTTTCTCCACCAAAATTTGCTCGCCGTCGAAGCATCGATTCGCCAAGAAAACGATCATCGGACGATCCTGTCGCCTCCGCAGGTTTCGGAGGATCACTCATCGAAATATCCGAAGTCTTTCGTTTTATTTGACAAAAAACAAACAGAAAATAAAGAGATAGTATGTATATGTAACTCAAATATGATTACAATTTGTTAATCAAATCACCAATGATGATTTCCGAATGAGATGGCAGCAGCAGTAACTTCCTGAATAAATCGATTACAAAACTTCTATTGACATTTCCTTTCGATGTTTTCTTTTTTTTGTTTTCCTAATCATCAGAGAGAAATCAATTAACAAATTTCTTTTGCCAAGTTCGATCGATTCTTTCTGTTAACAAAACAGAAATGACCACATTCAAACGTGACTTCATATAGTAGAAAAATAACAACACCATCAGACTATCAAAGTTAATCATACAATAAGTCTCTCTGTCTCATTATTAGAACGATCAAAGATAGATGACAAATGCAGACTAAATTGATTCGTATCTAAATACATAACGGTTGACACTATTATACTAATTCCTTGTTTTGTTTCGTTTAACATCGAACGTACCGATTGAAAACTAACTACATGCGTACGTACACAATGAAAACGTTTGATCATCGGGCGTTGAATTATACAAATAACATCAGTTTGACAAACGAGAACGAGTTAAAAATCGATTTTATTACAAAATGTCAATAATCATTAACGAATTGAAATCATAATTATTTTTCTCTCTCTCTCTCTCTTCAACAAGTTAATTTAGTTTAAAGATCAATATATTTATATTTCAGTCTGATGATAGGTATATAGAACATATGTAAATCGGAAATCGAGTAATCATTATTACAAAGCCATTCATCTATTCAATCGCTTCTAATTGGACGAGAGCAAAATTCGAATTTTTTTCTTCTTCGTCTTCTCTCCTCTCTCTCTCTGTTTCTCGATTTTTTTAATAAAACAAAAATTAAGCCTGTTTCCTTTTCTTTTCTTTTCTCTTCTCTTCGTTTAAGCTACGTAAACAACAAATACCTTTCTCCCGTTTTGATTTAACAATTTAATACATCCAATCATAATTCAACAGTAGCTATTGAAGAAAACGAAAGTACCCCTTTCTCTATATTTTTTCTTCTTCTTCTTCTTTCTCTTTCTCTTTTTCTCTCTTTCTCTACCAATCAATTGCCATACAATCGACACGAAGCCAATTGCACCTAGTGATTGTCATTTATGTCTCGACACGATACAATTAACTAACCTATTCTCGGAAGGAAGAGAGAAATCGAGAAAGAAAGAGCGAGAGAGCAAACGAGAGAGAAAAAGAGACATAAAGTATCACGAAGACATTCTCGCATTTGATCGTTTTGAACAAGATGACAGATATTAAATCCAAGCAAGACAAAGAAAAACATGAACTTAATTGGAAAACTGATCTTTATACGTCCCATTCAATGAGCAATTTTATTCAACAAATAGCATCAAACAATTCTGGTAAAGAACAATTAACCAATATGGTTATGAACAATAATAATAATAATAATACGGACAATTTCGATAAAGAAGAAAGCGATAGTTTAAGTGGATATAGTGATGATGAAAATCACAAACGAAAACAACGACGATATCGGTATGTAGAGAACTTTGACTTGAATGTATGATTTTATTGTATCTTTCAGAACAACATTTACATCGTTTCAATTGGAAGAATTAGAGAAAGCATTTCAACGTACACATTATCCTGATGTATTTATGAGGTAAATCAATATGCGTATATATTATTTACTTGAGAAAGGCAAAAGAGAATTTCGTATGCAAACATTTTTTTTTTGAAAAAGAAACAAACGAACGCATCAAATCGATTCAAATCAATTTTTTTCTCTTGAATAAAATTGGTTACTCGCGCAGTTGTTTGGTATCCGTTTACTTCAATAATCGTCAATCACTTTAAATAAACGAAATAGAAATAGTCACTTACTCTCTCTCTCAGCTACCTATAACGATGAGAATTTCAAGAAGAAGAAAAAGTTCCCTTTTCTTTCTCTCTTTCTCTGTGTATTGCTTGTATACACAATATTCTTCTCTCCCCACTTATCTTTGATTAACAATTATATGAACTGTATAGTAAGAGAAAGAGAAAAAAAATTGTAGAGGTACTTATTGTTAAGAGCTTCATGCACCTCCCCAATAGAAAAAGAAAAAAAAATCGATGTAATGATGTTTGTCTATCCCGACTTATTTCTTCCTTATTTCAACCTATCATTTACTTAAATACCTATGTCAACACTTGAATATATCAGTTTTTCTTTTTCTTCATCGTTCTAACACACAGCGGGAAATTGTTATTATAGACACTTATCACACGAATAGGAGAAAAAAAAAGCGAATGAGCGAATGCAATTGATTGTTTTTCAGTGATAAATTTCGATTAAACACCTCTGATGATATTTGTTTAAAAGCAACGACTCTTTCGCGTACTTCTGTGACAAAAATGAGACAAAAAGAAAACGCAAACACTACCTGTCAATGAATAATATCAATTTGTTTTTTTTCCTACAATACACGATACAATAGCGTATTAAGAACAAATGAATGAATCAGATGTGTTTATACACGTATTCAATTGATTTTCAACTATAAGATCAGATAATCTATGATTAAAAAGAATTAAATATTTTGCTTGTTGTTTTTCTTTGTTTATTTCGAAATGAAGGAAGAAATCTCTTCTCTTTTTTTTTCTTATTGTCTTCAGAGAAGAATTAGCAATGCGAATTGATCTAACTGAAGCACGTGTACAAGTTTGGTTTCAAAATCGTCGTGCTAAATGGCGTAAACGCGAAAAAATGAATCCATCCTGTGCTATCAATTCATCATCAACATCTGCAACAATATCAACTCATCCTTTACTTGCCAATACACATGCACATCCGTTATTTACACCACCAGCAAGTCTCCTCACTCGTTTAAGTTCATTTTCTCCAGCCGAAATTCTCTCATCATATTCATCATTGACATCGACATTTTTAAACGCAACAGCAGCATGTTTACCTATGTTTCCACCGGCAACACCATTTTGGCCATCGACAAATCAACTTGGTGCAACATATCCTAACATTGCAATTTTACAGCAAATAGCTCAAATGGCTGCAGCTGCATCATTAGTTTCGACAACATCTTCAGATAGTAGTGACAAAGATCTTTCCAATCATGAACAACAACGTAAAACTCCCGATTCAAATGAAACGAACAGTAATCTGTCGATTAATCCATCATCATCATCATCATCATCGGCAACAAAAAAACGTAAACGTTCAATAAGTGAATCGAATGAAACAACATCATCATCATCATCGTCATCATCAGATCAAGCGATCTCATCGGTTACAAGCTTCGTTACACGATCTGATCATGATGAAACACGACGATCGTCAAGTATCGCTAATCTTCGTCTCAAAGCACGTGAACATACAACAAAACAACATGATTTATCATCACCAAAATCGACACCAGCTATTGGTGTTGTTCAATAGATAACGAAACAAATTCAAGAACATAATCTAAATCATCATTTAATTATTTGCTTGTTTGTACTTGTATACGCATAGCCATTCTTTCGTTTTTTCATTCGTTTTTTTTTCTCGTTTGTGTGTGTTTCTTTTCTTCTTCTTCTTCTTCATTACAGACAAAAAAATCGAACGTGTAGGTGTGAGAACAAATTAAATCATTTCCGCGTCTGTTTTTTAATGCCGTCGCATCAAACAAACAAATAAATATATACATATACAATATATATATACACATACAGGTGTGGGTGGGGCTGTTCATTTCTAAAGAATATTTATGTTCTAATGATTGTTGGCTTAAGGCACATGATGTGTCAATTAGGATCATTGACAAAAGAAAATAAAATCGCAAGTAAAGCAGGTGTGTTGTTTCACTTTCTCATTCTCTTTGTTAATTAGTATACGTGCTGGAAAACAAAATCGTTTGGTTATGAAATATAAATCGACCGACAAGTAAATGTGTCACGTTTTAAATTAACTCGACAAAAGTTTCAAATTGAATGAAAGATTGATGAGAATTTATTAGCAATAATAACGAGATTAGAATAAGACAAAAGGAGAAAAAAAGCTCGAGTTGTTTTTTTTATATTCAGTCTTGTGTTGTATCCAATGGATTTGAAATTCGGCCAATCGCTGCAAGACGTTCCGAGAGCGAAAGTTCTTTTGGTTCGGCTTGAACTGGTTTTGTTTCGAGTTGAGTTGTTGATACACTGGCATGGCTGTCACGTGCTGTTGTTGTTGATTTCGAACGACGATTAGGTGAAGTCGTATTGATACTGCGACGTCGAGGTTTTGTTGGTTGAGATGTTTGCTGTTGACGACGAACAGCACGAGCTTCGGTTTGAAATTGAAAACTTTGATCTTTTTTTGCTTTCGATTGATTGTCGGAATCGGAGTCTTGACCGTCGTTTTTCTTTTTTATTGTCGAACGATGCCGTTCGCGTAATAATAAAGCCACGAAGACACCATTCATTTTTTGTGATGATTCAAATTGAATGAAGATACCTTGACGAAGAACAGGCATTTGTTCATGTCGAATACCGTATTGAATCGGTAAGATCGGTGGTGAAACTCTGAGCGAATTAATAGAATCGTTCTTTTCGTTTTTCAAAGATTTACTTGTACAATCCGAGATCTTTTTTCTGTGCGTGTTGTTCACTGACAGTTGTTTGAACGATTTCCTCATTTTCTGCTTTATTTTTCGAGAATGTTACATAGACAATTGCTTTTGCAACCGTATCTAAACAATTGATTGGCTGTTTACAACAATCGAACTAGAAGAAATTTTTATTACAGCGAACAGCTTGTCGCATGTAAGCAGCTTCACGTTGAATACATTCTTTAATGTATGCTTTGTTTTCAGTCGGTTGAGAGAATTGTTTCAAGAGTGAAACATCTAAATGAATATTTTCTTTTTGTTTTGACAAGAAAAACGGAAAAAATGATTAAGCAAACTGAAAACCTTCGCCTTCATTGAAAAGAAAATCGAGTGGTTGAATAAGAGCAGAACGAGAATCCGGAGGATTACATAGAATAACTTTGCAATTGTCAATATGAAGTTCATCGAGACTGACATCAATGTAACGTTCTTTGAAAATTCGTACGCCTAAATATAATTCATATTTTCGATTGATTTGAAAAATTTTGTATTTTCATACGTTTTTCTGTTGCTCCTAATAGTTTTATTTTTGCTTGAATCTCCTGAATTTGTTCATCTGTTCGTGCACCAAATGCGTAGATTTTCGATTCAAGTTCTTCAGTCAAAACCAAAAGTAATTGTAGTAACAATCCTCCACTGACATACGCTAGACAAATATTATCTTTCTTTGTTAATAATTTTCTGACAGTATGTGCTGCAACACAACTCGATTTATCTTGAAGATATAAATGATGTTGTTGAACAAGTTGATGATTGGCGAGCCGTTGTTTTTGTGAATAATGAAAAATGAGTAGATTCGGGCAATGATAATCAACGGTAAATGTGCGTTTAGTGAGATCAGCGACAGATCGAACACGTTTCATTTCTTCGTTGGTTTCAAAAATTGAAATTACAGTTTCCATACTAAGAATTTGTCAATGAAAATAGTTAATTGACGTTCGAAGAAAAAAAAACATACTCAGTTTTAATTAAATTTACCCATGCATAAACAGGCAATTCAGCTGTATGTTGTTGAACTTCTCGAATACTTTCAGGAAGTAAATCTTCAATTGATAAGGCTTGAGATTTAATTCTACACAAATTACGTACGATTGTTCGAAAAAGAAAAAGATTTTATTTGAAAATTGGAATCTACCGATTTCGTGATAGAGCTGCAGCAAGACGTATACGATCTTGTAGAATCGAATTTTCGATACTTGTCACTAACGGATCATTTGTATCCGATTCCGATTGATCGTCGAGATCAGTCGGATTATCACGTGGTTGAAATTTTCGACTTAAATAATCGTAGAGAACAACCGAGACAAGACTAACTTCATCTTTCAACTAAAAATCGAAAAAAAAATATTTCAATGACATTACAATCTAATGGAATTACATCAGAATGATTGCTAAAGAATTGTGTCTCGTCCAAAAGTTCTTCGACTATTTTCTGATCTAAATAAAGAACATACTTTTATTTTCGTTTGTTTGCTTTTTGACTCAAAGTACAAACATCGTAAAACAGAAAATGCTAATTTTATCGTTCGACGTTTCTGTTGTTCATTGGCATAGTCTATTTTTGGTACATCGATTGTTACTTTTTTCACTTGTACTTGTTCGTCTTTCGTTGCTGATAAAGCTTTGAGAACGGGATTGACTTGATCTTCTTTTAAACAATGATAAATTCGACTTGCATAACGGAAAATCGTTTGAGTATATTCCGATGGTTCTTTACGAAAGAGTTCTTCTAATAAATCTCGATTGATTGAACTACGTCGATTGAATAACGTACCGAATTCTTTCATTCGCGTACGTTCTTCTTCGGTAAGATCATTGTCATTGGCTTTGCTTGACGACATGATTATTCTTTTTATTGAATTATTGATTTAAAAAAAACACAATCACGCGAGATTGCGTGCGAGAAATGATATACAACCTTGTTGAAATAGAAAATTGACTGTTTAAGAGAACAACTGCGCAAGAGAAACGATCATTTAACTGTTAAACTATTGAATTTCCTAGGTAGCAGCCTCTATATGACCTCGAAAGCGACATCATCATCGTTTCTGTTTTATTTTATGGCGGAATTTTGAATTATTTATTGTTGAAATTGAATGAAGGAAATACAAGATTGAAGGAGTAAATAGTTTCCGGTTTTTTTTTGATTTAACCAAGTCGATAACGAAATAAAAGTGGATGTCTACTTTTTCTTTGTCGTTCTCGTTGACGTTGATCGATTTGAAATTTTTCGAATGCTTCTTTAATTAAACCATCATCGATCGTTTCTGAAAAGCAAATTTTATTTTCATCATCATCGATAATGATATCGATATTCTTTGTTTGCAAATAATTAATTAAGAATTGAATAAATCCATCATCTTCAATATCTCGTTTACCTAGACGAGGTGAAAATGCAAGTAAATTCTTCGACAGATACCGACTGTTATCTCGGCTATCACGCCAATGATTAAAATACGGTCGAGATATTGATGCACGTCGATCACGAGAGATTATATTATAGAGACTATTTTTCGGTAAACATTCCAAAAAATTATCGATTTGTTTATCGTGTTCATCATTAACAGTTTCAAGGGATGATATTGCTTGAGTTAAAAGCGAAGCAAGAATTACAATACAAACTAAATTATTTTGAAGAATTGTTTTTTTTTGAGTTTTTTTTTTCTCTATATTCTTTTACCGTATGTGTTCGACATTTGAGTGTGACGATCTTCGAGAAAGAAATTTAACAAATGAACTCTATCGTTTTTTTCATTTTTTAGTCTAGATTTCGCCTCCGTCTAGTAATTAATATCAGACTAATAGAATCATATGCCGACAATAGTTGTCTAACATGCAATTGACCGCTTTAGGTTTCAAGTCGTGAATTATTCTCTTTTCTTTCTGATTCTGATCTATTCAAAATGAGTTCTAATTGAGACACAAAAAAAAAGAGAAATTTTCGCCGAAGAATTGTTAAGTTTTAACTGGCTTTCGAGAACTAGTTGATGGTACTCTACAAACAAAACAAAATTGTATTACATTTGATCGGAGAGTGAGACGAACTTTAAACGAGTTTTACTGGATTCCTCGTTTGAATCAATCCAAACTCTACTATCGAGATCAAAACTTCGTAAGACTTTCGTTTCTGGTAATCGATTATCGAGTTCAATTGTTTGACTAATATGCAAACGATTGTCATTAAATGAAAGTGCATGTGAAAGATCGAGATTCGGAATTGTTGTTATACGTTGCCATCGACGAACATCACCATTTAGAACTTGTAAATCCGGGACAATATGTGGTTTAGCTGTGTGACGATTGATATTAAAACCACCGGCAACATAAATACTTTCGTTATTCGTCGATTTGTCAGGAATAATAAGAACTAATGGTCGAGCACGAGTCAGTTCTAATTCAGGACCATATTGCCATTGATCATCTTGTGGATAACGAAGATGAAGATATTCGCCATGAGCTATGGAATCATTGCCGAGAACATCGAAACCTGACGAAAGACTTCTTTAGGAAAGAAAGTACGAGAATTTACCGCCAATACAATGTATCTGACCATTGTATACTCCGACTCCTGGTCCAGTTGTAGGTGCCTAGATTTCCGATATTCTTTCGATTAAAAACAAAAAGATTTTTCAGATCTTCGATTACAGGCAGACTGGGAAGTCTCAACCATGATTCAGGTGATTTCTGTAATGTGAATGCGAAACAATCAGTTAACGCTCGATTATCAAGATCGTTTCCACCGACTATAACAATATGTCAAATCAAAACACACACACGCATAGACAAAGATTTCTACTAGCATAAATATAATCATCATCCACACATAATCCAAAACCAACTGACTAGAAAAAAAATACTTTCTCTCTATCTTTCGTTCAAACCGATTATATTACACTCGGTAAAGCCTGTGTTGGAATAAGTTTTTTCGTTTTGACATCATATTTAAAATCACTAAAATGCAAATATTTTCTTTTTCAAATAAAAAATCAATCTACTTCAATGGTTTTTTTCGTTCTGATACTCGAACATCATAAATATATCCTATCCATATGCACACACGACATCAATGATCTATCCTATTCGTAAATCTCATTCAAACCTCCAATAATATAAATATATTTTTCTGCATGAACGATAGCATAACGTTTTCTCAATTCCACCTTTGCTAATTCCGTTAAAACTTCATTCGTTTCCATCACAATATCATCTTCATCTTTGACTAATGTCGATGAATGAATAACAATCGATGGTTTACCTAAATCATTTGTTTCATGTCGAACATCTTTCAATTGACCAAAACCTCGTCGTAAACTCGTCGTATTATATTCTAACAACAATAACAACGAATCTATTTTTCACATTCGATTCTTTCTCACTACCTGCATAACATTGATCCTAGAGACAACATCATTTCTTTTTTTACATTGAAAAATTCTCATTTCATCATACAGTGTAATTTGATTTACATTTGATACTAGTGGAAATCGGTTCTCTTGTTAGTCGTTGTGCTTGAACAGAAATAATTGGCTCTTGAGCACATCGAAATTGATTTGATAAAAGAAAATTCGATGAGAAATTCATTGTCAAAGAAAAGCAAGTAAGTAAATATCGAACAGAAGATGTCGTCGTTTAAATAAAACGAATTTTCATTGTACGAAATACATAAATGACGAACGACGATGGACGGTTCTACGTCGTTCTTCTTCATTTGTTTGAAAAAATAAATACATTCTACGAGTTTGTTTTAGATGTCGACAGATACGACTGCAGTAGGAAATCCTACGGAACCAACGACGACGACTCGTCGTGCCGAACCACCTGTGAATGTCTACGTACGGATTCGTCCGTTTATTGGCGATGAAATCGCTCGTGGTGAAAATCAAAACATGCTTTGCATACGTGACGAAAAACGTATCGCCGTTAAACTCTATCCAACAGCTACGAATAACATTCGGCCAGCTCAAACTTCGTACAATGAATACGAAGTCACACGAATCTTCGATTATCACACGACACAACAGGAACTATTCGAGCAAATACTCGAACAACCAACGGACGAAATTTTTACAGGTTCAAATTGGCTTTTATGCACACTCGGTCTAACCAATAGTGGCAAAACTCACACGATGTTCGGCACACCGAAAGAGCCTGGTTTGATCCCGCAATGTTTATCTCGAATATTCTTACACGTTGGCTGTAATATCGACACGAAAGTTCTTTACAAACCCGATGGTTTAGAAAATCTGGTTCAAACAAATCAAAATAATCTTCAAGATGAAATCAACGTTCGAAAATACATCTTCAAAGATGACAAAGACGATATACGTCGAAATCGTTTGCAGAATGTCATTCAAGATGACTCATCGATTCTCGATGATCATTCAGTCGAAGACGAACATTATTCCGTTTGGATCTCGTTCTTCGAATTATACAACGAAAGCATTCTCGATCTACTTGTCAAGCCAAGTACAATGAAAAAACGTAAACCTTTACGTTTAATGCAAAACAGCGAATCGACAATCATCAAAGATCTCATTCAAATACCAGTTTTCGATTTAAACGAAGCAATCGACACGATTCGATTCGGTTACGCCAATCGTGCGACATCGAAAACCGATCTCAATGAAGCATCATCACGTTCACATGCCGTGCTTTGCATAACATTGATTACATTCGATGAATTCGAAGAAGAACCAACAATGAGTCACATGTACATTTGTGATCTCGCTGGCAATGAACCATCGACTGGCACGGGCAAATTACTAGCTGAAACGTGTAATATTAATACATCGTTGATGACATTCAAAGATTGCATTCGAGTTTTAAATGAAAATCAAACAGCGAAGAAACAAATGCTCTTACCCTATAGAAATAGTGTGCTAACGAGTATATTTCGACCATTTTTCATCGGCCGTGGTCGAACAATTATCTGTTGTAATGTTAATCCATGTGCCACGTTTATTTCGCAAACAAATGATCTGCTAAAGTTCAGCGCACTCGCACAGAAAACGATCATTGTGCCGGTTGAACCAGCACCGAAAAAGATCGTCGTCGAATCGAAAATCAAAGGTCCAAAACGATTAGGTCAAGGCACACGTGCTATCGGCGTAGGAAAGAAGAAACATCATCAAACGAACGACGATTATGACGACGACGATGATGAACCTTTGGAAGTTCTCACCGATGAATCGGGCGTGCCGATTGATACGCAATCGGTTGCCTATTGGAAATATTGTACGAAGAAGGCAATTGAACTTCTACAGAAACAAGCAGCATCTCGTCGAATGTATTTCATTGAACGACATGAAGAACGAACGAAAGCTATCGAATATATTCTCTGTCAACGTGAACAAATCGAAGAGATCAATCAAGGCAAACAGACGCTGTCTCAAAAAATAGAATTATTAAATAAAAATGTTCAAAATGAAAAAGATCATTCGAAACAATTGAAAGATAAACAAACGGAGATTGAGAAGAAATATCATGATCTTTCGAAGAAACATCATCAATCAACGCAAGACAATGAAACATTACGTTCACGTTTGAAATCGACTCAACAGAAGTTCGATTGTTTGAATACGGAATATAATCAAATTCTCGAACAAAATCGTCAATTCGAACAAAATGAATTTAATATTAAAAGTCAAATGAATGATGAAATCAAACAAATTAAAACGGAATTCGAACAAGAAAAGTTCGAACATCAACAAACACGAAAAACAATCGAAAGTCTCAATGAAAAGCTCGTTGCTGAACGAACTCAAAACGAAAAACTTCAACAAGAACTGAAAACTATTCATTCGAAATACGACGCACTTCAAGTCGAAGTTCTTCATCTACGAGAGACCAAAGCCAAGGAACCAGTTGTCGTCGAACCACCACCACCACCACAACCAACAACAACCACGCGAACAATGCGATCGAAACGAAGTGTTCACGAAGAGGTGGCGTGTGTTTGTTTTTCATTCTTACTTAAACTCAGTCGATTTTATCTAGGATGTGCAAGATAACAAGAAAATCAAACACGGTACACCGGATCGACCAGTTTCGACGAGCACAAAGAAGATTCCTCCAAAACCGACTGTATGTTTTTCACTTTTCTATTTGCTTATATCGGATAGATATTCGATTATTTTCTAGGGAGATGAAGAAAATCGTCGGCCAACACCAACCGTACTTACGAAAGAAAAAGCGAAGAGTACGTCGATTCTCAAGAAACGACCATTGGCACCATCGAATAGTGCTGATTCACCGGCAGTCATTGGCAAATTAACTGCCGAACCAACAACATCACCCGTAGATCTTCAACCTCCTCTTTCATCATCGTCGATTCAAACGGCAACAATGAGTCCGAAACCATCAGCTATTCAACGTTTTCAATCATTTTTCAAAAATACGCCCCCATCAGCATCGAATCGTATTATTAGTCAATTGAAAACGACATCAGCTGCGATGGCATTTGGCTCGTCTTCACCTGTAGCAGCACCAGCTAGTCCTATTGCTCTTCTACAAAAATCTACATTAGCAATGAGAAAACAAACACCGAAACGACGATATAAACTACGTAGTCGAGTCAATTCGAATCAATAATAATTTTTCATATATATATATACTTCTATGTGTCTTAGATATTCATTTTTCCTAAGTTTTTTCTTTTCTTTTCTTTGTGTATCACTGTGTGTGCATGTAGATAAAAACAATGCAAACTTTATTCTTGAACGAAATCGAAAAATGCGTGTGTGTGTGTGTGTGTGTATGTATGATAATAAAGAAATAAAATAGTTTTTTATTTGATTCTATAAATCATATTTCACTTGTGCTGGTGATTTTAAATTGATATAAACATCGTTTTTCGATGAACCAACAACACGTACGGCCATGTAATTTAAAAGTGCTTCAACGTTGAGTCCACTCTCAATTTTCGGCTATTTTAATATTTTCTTTGGCTGCTTCTTTGTCTTTTACAGCTGTTTCGAAATCTTCTGGTCGTCGAACTTTATTGATTTGTAAATCACGTAGAATGGCATAACATGGATCAAATGATTTCTTCATTTCTTCAAGTAGTTTTACTTGAAAATATCCTCTCATACTTTGAAATGCCGTTGTATCGTGAATAGCAGCTTCGCCAGCTGATTGCAAAATTCGTTTATAACCTTCGTAATTTTCGAATTGTATAACAATATCATAGAGATGTGTTTAAATGTAAAATATGGAATAGCAACTTCATCAGTATTTAATTTTCCTATGCCGGCAATTATTATTGTAATACAACAGCAAGCAGCACATCCAGCAGCTTCCATTAAATATATTTAGATGTGGTTTCTGATAAGAATTTTTTCTTTACACATTGCAATATTTACTTAGTAGGCTTATGTTTATGCATGTTTTGCAATTAACAAAGAAAGTAAATCATACATTTTTTTCTCTTCATTCTGTCAATTTGTAAGTAATGATACTTTCAGGGAATAGTGAAACAGGAAATGCACGTCGACTTGGACAACGATTTATAATTCTTCATTATTCGCCATTCAAAGCAGTGTAGGGTTCTTTTGATAAATACTCTTTTTTCGTTTGATTCTACTTTATTTGATTAGATGGGATTGGGTCGTTATTTTACTTGTTTTATATACAGGTATTATC
>ERZ781399.1848-NODE-1848-length-17980-cov-3.704826_pt1 | contig 17980 bp, 18 predicted proteins | sample MGYA00511014_ERZ781399 | MGnify/ENA primary metagenome ERZ781399 (study PRJEB29847, sample SAMN06458254) | wastewater metagenome | isolation source: Wastewater bioreactor | place: South Africa: Cape Town | study: EMG produced TPA metagenomics assembly of the...
GATCGAAAACAAATCACGTCGTCCTTTATCGTAATAATTTTATTTTTATCATATGATAATCGGACGTTTATATTTTTTAAAATCAAACAAATGGACTTGCATAGACATCCGGCTTTTTAGCTGGATCAAGTCCATGTTGATGCATCGAAACAGCTATTTCAAAAAGATAATCATAACATTCGCACATTGTCTTCGCCTTTTGCCACGTATCACCCCAAACATAAACGCCATGTCGTCGAACAAGTACAGCGCATGTATCAGGATATTTCTCCATTGCTGAACGTAATGAACTTGTTAAATCTCTTTCTTCACATGTATTTTCAATGATTGGCACGACTAATGTGTCATCATATCGATAGTATTCTTTTTCTGTCGAACCTTTTCGTATTCCTTTAATCATTTCTTGATGTGTTATACGAAATTCATGTTGATTATTGCATAACAATGTAACCATAACAGCTGCACGTGAATGCGTGTGAATACAAGCACCAGCATTTCGTAATTGAAATGCTGCGTAGAACAATGGTGTGCATTGACTACGTGTGAGACGAAGTTCTGCACGTGGTTCAGTGATTGTATCACCGGATAATGTCTGAACAAATAAATGTTCAGGTTCGATACGTTCTTTTTGAACGCCACTCGGTGCTAGATAGATTAAATCTTTGTATTTCAATGAAATACCACCGCCAGTACCTAAAAAAAGAAGAAGAGCAATCAAACAGATAGCATTCAATGATGATTACCCGTAACCCAACCGAGTTGATAGAATAAACGACATAATTCTGGAATTAGTTTTCTTGGATGTTCAACAGGCAATTTCGATACGTCTTCATCATCGTTATTCGACATAGTTTCAACTGAAATATTTTCGTTTTTATCGAATAAATAATTGATTGGCTGAATGCAACCATTAATCATATATCTCAATACGAACCCTCTTTTTCTTTCGAAAAAAAAAAGAAAATTTCGTTCTGATTGGTAGATAAAATGAATTCGAATGGTTCAATTCGATTTTATGTTGTTTTTTCTAATATAATAATAAGAAGAAAGAAAATCATATTCAAAGATGGGTAAACATCGTTCTCGTTCACGGTCACGGTCGAAATCTCGTTCACGTTCAACATCATCGAGTTCATCGTAAGCGATTTTCTTTCTTCTCGTTATTCTAAAATCAATCGATTTCCTTAGTGATCGAGATACGGACTCGAATAAATGGAACGGTGAATCAGGTTATCGTATTCACATATCTGATCTAGCTGTGGGCACATCTCGACGAGAAATCGAAAAAGTCTTTACAAAATACGGGCCTATCAATGAAGTTTGGGTGGCAAGTAATCCACCTTGTTTTGCTTTTGTGAATTTTAAACATCGATCTGATGCTGAACAAGCAATTCGAGAAGTCGATCGAAAGTAAACAAGTTGTCGAAAACTACAAATCGAAAATTGAATATTTCTACAGAGTTATTGGTTCGACTCGTGTTGGCGTTAGTTGGGCACGAACTCGAACATTCGGCGGCCGACATCGTGGCGGTCGTGGTTATGCGTCGAGCTCCTATCGAAGTAGTGCAGGAGGTGGAGGTGGTCGTCGACGATCGAGGTAAAACAACGACGATGAAAAATACGAAAAATATCTTAAAATAGATCGTATTGAGAGTGTGGACCTTTTTTTTGGGATATGATGTTCAATGAAATGTTGGCATATTGATGATTTTCTGTTTGTTAGAAGTCGATCGAGAAGTAATTCACGTCATCGACGACGACGATCACATTCGCGTGGTATGAAATGAAATGAATTCATTGAAAAATACAAATCTTATTGAATTACGTCTGTGTTTATTTTAGATCGTCATCGTCGTCGAAGCGTAACGCCCAAAAAACGAACCAAATCAAAATCTCGTTCGCCATCACCACGACGAAGTCGATCTCGAAGTTCAAGTGCTGTGAAACAGAAAACAACCAATCGTATCAACGAAAGCAATAAGTAGGAATTTTAAGTTCTCTCTTTCTGATTGAATTTCATCGATATGTTATTCTAGTCGATCGCCTATTGCTACTGCTGGTGATTGAAGCAAATCACTCGAATAGTCATGTTAATTTTTTCTTTTTTCTTCTCATTAATAAAAGAGCAAAACGTTTGATGATGTTTTTCACTAAACATGCGCGGTCATTTTGATAAAATCATACAAAACAAAACAAAAATACATCGTTCTCACAGTTTAACGGTGACGCCCGTCTCGTTACCGATAAAATCTTGTTTTGAATCCTTATAAAGTCGGATTTTGTCTTTTGTTTGCATTAATTTATCCCACATACGCTTGTGTTTCGTATGAGAATCGTCGAAATTATAATCTTGACTTGTTGATTTATCCGCAATGTTGTCATAGTTTTGTTTTTTCACAGACACAGAATATCTATCCGTTCGAAATAATTCTTTCTCCAAAAATCTCCACGATTGACTATCAATTGGGGCTAAATCAATGGCTCGTTCGTCGTGACAATCGATTTTCGAACTATCTGCACCTAATTTCACTAACAAACGAACAGTATTTATCATATTCAGTTTAGCTGCTAGCATCAACGGCGTTTGTTGAAGATGATTTTCTGCATTGAGATCGCATTTCTGATCGATTAATCGTCTCAATAGATTCGTATGTTGATCATTAGTTTGTGTCGAACAAAACCAATGTAAAAGAGTCGTTTGAGTTGAATTTATAATCGAACGACAATTGGCACCTGCCGTTTCTAATAAATCGAACATTTTAAAATCGCCATTTGCTATTGCAAAATGAATTCTAAAAACAAAACAGATTTGTTTGTTTATTTTTCTCTTGAAATTAATTCGATGATGATATTTACGGTCGATGTTCTGTTTGTTTATCGCAATAATTGACATTGGCTTTATTCTCGAGAAATAATCTTGCTAATCGATGATTTTTCATCCGTACAGCTGTCATTAAAGGCGTTTCACGAGTCAAATATTCTTCGTTATTATCATCTCGATTGAAAACTGTCGATGGTTTATCTACATAAGCACCGTATTCTAATAAAAGTTGAGCTATTTCATAAGCTGAATCAAATTCTTGACATGATAGAACATATAATGGCGTTTGAAATGTAAGAGGATTTACTTGATCAGGTTGAGCACCTTGTTCGAGAAGAATTCGAATTGTTAGTAATGATGAATATTGAATCGCGAATAGAAGCGCTGTATTACCATGATGATCGATTTGTTTACTCAGATATCGATGTTCAACATCGAGGATTTGACAAATACGATTGATATCATTTGTTAGAATCGCTGTGCGAAAAGCGCTTAAGCTTGTTTTGAAAAAGAACGCGCGAAAATATTTCGACATGAATAAACACAATCAAATCAATATCCACTAATTATATACAATCGACTTGCGAAGTCAAACGCATTTGTTTTTCTCTCTCTCTCTCTCTCTTAGTTTCTCTCCTTTTACGCATCGATATTTTCAAATGACAAACCCAATCAACTTTATATTTGGACAAATAATAGGTGATTTGTATTGTTAACAATAGTAGCTGATTCTTTTATTTTCTTGATCATATCCAGGTGTAATTTAGCCAATGAAGACAAAAGAACGCACGTATTGACTTAGCAAGAGAGAAAATAAACTGCTGAATGTACTCACTCTTGTATCGTCTTTCTCAGAATCTTTGTGATTCCTAATCGTTATTGAGAATTGAAAAGTCAAATTTTTTTCTTTTTTTTACTTTAACACACATGTTATTTTCACACGTTTGCAAGCACGTGTACTGATATAACAAAAAGAAAAACTTTGTTTTTTTTCGTCGTTGTTGTTTTATTCTTCTTCTGTCAATAAAGAACAAAATTCAATGACGACTCAATTCGAAGATCTACCAAATGAAATTCTATTGAATATATTCGAATATGTCGCTTGTCCAGAAATGATTTATAATTGTTTTCAGAATTTAAATCAACGATTCAATTCACTTCTCAAGTCTCTTCATTTAAATATCGATATTCTTGTTGAAGATCAACAATTTCTTTTCATTTTACGATATTTTTCAACTCGTTGTCATCGTTTACGTCTCGATAATATTTGTCCATCGATCGATCTCGAATATTTTCCTCAATTACGTTCGTTAACTATAATCGAACCAACAGATGCTCAAATCAATTCGATTCAATCTCGGACATTACCCATGCTCGAATGTCTTTCGACACCTGCTAGTTTCGTTAGTTAATTGTTGTTTTCACGATTATCAAATTTCAATTATTTATTTACTTTTTCTTCTGTAGATTATTTTCGATTGTTTATTCAACAATCAATGGTCATATTTGCATTCCTGTAATTTCTATTTTTCATTTTTATCTCAAATAAAATCGACCTGGCAAATTAATCGAACGCTTCGAACGTTAATCGGTTTGATATGTTCTCGTTTAACATTGAGTCAATTACTTTCGTTATTACCATGTTTAAAACATTTACATATTGATTTAATTGCAAACGATTCATCGAATTGGAATCGAAATTTATTCGAAATCAATTTACAAACATTGAGAATAGGTTTTTCTCAATTTCATTTCGATGATCTCGAGATTTTAATTGGCAATGAATTGACTCGATTACACATCGATTTTAATGATGAACAATCGACAATGAATTTTCGTTTGTTAGGCAATCTATTGACATTATTTGCACCGAATCTACGACGATTTTATTGTGATTATCGAGGACAACAAATATCTTTGGAAAATATTCGATATGAACATAATTTATTTCGTAATATTGAATTCATTCGAACTCATTCGAATGATTTTGTTCAATTGAAATTATCGATATGACAACCTTGAACGTACATAATTATAAAAACATCTTCTTACTCAAGCGAAAGATTTTCTCAATGGATAATAAACGATCAATTAATGTGCAATGTACTTATTGTTTATTTGCGTTTTTTTTATGCATTCATTAATCCTACAATGATCATTCTATGATGTTAAACAAGTTAATATTACTGTGAATATTTTAAGAAGAAAGGACCGAAAATTTCCTAAAGCATGTGACGCAGATTATTAGTTTAATCTAGCATGTATTTTATTCGGCAGTCTTTTTTTTTGTCCTTCGTTTTCATAAATAATTGATCAAGAAATGTAAATCGTGCTCTTTGATATCTAAAAGCAGTTTTTTCTTTTCTTTCTTTTTGAATAAATTCTCTTTATTATTTATTAATTAACACTTGAAATCAGTAATGAAACGTTCTTTGACAATTCAATTACTGAATTGTTTTATTTTGAATTAAAATATCGAAATGATTTTCGATTGTTTCAATGAAATAAACATTCTCTTTTGCCAATATGCTCGTATTCGCGTGTAAAAACTATTTATTTTCTTGATAAGTATTCAGATAAAAATAACAATAATAAGGAAAAACTATGGAACTCAAATAAATATACACGCACATCCACATGTATAACAAAAAAAATATCAAGCAATATGTTCGTAATTATGTTGAATTGTTAGCGAAGAACTCATTCTGCACACTACTTTCATCTTATTTGATTAATCCATCTCGCTATTTTTGCCTTGTTCTTTTCTCTCGATTCTTTCTCTCCCTGTTTTTTTTCTCTCTGTCTCTCTCTCTGTCTCTCTATTTTTTCTCATCAGTCGATACGAGATAACAACAACAACATGAAAAAACAGAATATGCACATCAGACAGCTTTTGAAAGACACTTTGATACTATTAAATTTTCTTTATTTTCCACGTAAAAATGAATTAATAAATATTCATTGATAAATTGTCGAAAAATCTGTATTAATAACCTTTATTCCCCTAAGGTAAGACTATTTCATTAGACAAAAAAAAACCTCTTTCTCTTTTGTTATGTTTAATTATAGCTGAAGAATTTCCGAATGATAGAATTTATCATAAATTAATTGCTTTTGTAGATACACTTATTCTGAAGAGATTTTCCTATATATGATTTGTTCGAACTCATTAGTGATATATAAAACTGTTTCCTATTCGCTAATTCTTCCTTGTTTTGGGCGTTGATTAGAAATATGAAAGCACTTGACGCTTCCCTCATAGTCGACTATAAATTCAGAAGAGAATTATAAATAAGTGACAACAATTGACAAGTTAGTGTACACGCTTTGCTTTTCAACGTGTTAAGGCTAATTGTAAAGCACGAACTCATCAAGTAATTCGTTTTGGGGATTATTAACAAAGCAAAGAAATAAAAAAAAAACGAGAGAAAAGAAAAAAAAAATATATATATGAAAATATTACTAATCTAGAAATAGTAATTGTTGCTTTGCAAGAAGCACGAATAAATAAGAAGAAAATTGTTCATCATGATAGATCAACAAAACGAAGACGAAGAAAAAAACAACACGAAAATATTGACACATTTTCTTTTTTATCTTTTCATTTTCTAGATAGAACGATGTTTCTGGAGAATTCAACAACAACAGTTGAAATCGTGGAAAATTCATGTGAATCCTGGACGAGATTGATTTATATGTATGGACATATACTTCCTGGTATAGCATTAACAATATTTGGATTGACATTTCATCCAATAGCACTTTATTATTTTGCGGCATCTCGAAATATTCGTCGTTCAGCATATTCATATTATTTCTCAGCAATTGCACTTGTTGATCTACTTCGTTTGATACTTTGGTTTGGATTTTTAGTTCTTGATTATCGAATATTAAAATTAAAATTTCATCCATATGAATGTTCGATTCAAACCTTTGTCGAATCTGTTGCGAGTTCAATTAGTGCTTGGTTAACTGTTTCATTAACGGTCGAACGTTGCCTAGTCATATTCAAGCCATTACAAGCATTTACAGATCGACGAGGCAAACGAGCTTTAATTGTCATAGTTCTGGTTATTCTTGCATGTTGTGCAGGCAATTCACTTCTTTTAAAACCCGGATTTTATGAAGAAAGGTTAGATTTGTTTGACTATAGTAGAAGATTGTAAATTCACTACAGCTGACAGTTTATAATAGCTTGTCTAATCAGATTAATATATCTTTTCTGTCATTTTCATTCAATCAAATTATTCCAAATCATCATCGTTCAAAGGAACGAAGAAATGTTTTTTTGAAAGCCCTCGAGTTCGCACTAAATGTATGATTAGTTAAATGATTGTTTATGTCGAGAGATTGTAATATAATTACTATTGACAAAAAAAATAAATCATATATGTAGCTGTTAATCGACGTGTAACTACATACTACAGAATCAATGGATTTGTTTTCTTTTCTTTTTATTTCTATTTGTGCTCAAGGTTAGAAATGATGTTGTTTCCCTTTTCTGTCGTCTAGAGTCTATCGAAACGAAAGTCGAGCAATCATATGTTTCTATCGGCAAATTTCAATCGATAATACGACGAAAATCGAATCAAATTCTTTATTAACATCCGATACTAAATTATGGTATCTTCTATTCATAGTTATTATTCGTGTTGTGATTCCATTTATGTTAATTTTAACAACCAATATTATTCTATTTGCAAGTGTACGTCAAAGTACAAAACGATCATCTGAACCTCAACAAGTATTTCTTGTACGTCATGGTGATCATCGACAAATAACACCGATGATCTTCTTTTCTTCATGCATTCTACTTATAACAATTTCACCTCGGTAAAAAAATAAAATCGAAACAAACCAATTTGAATAATTTATTTTCATTTTCAATTCTAGATATTTATTTCAATTCTATGTTAATTTCTTTGTTCATTCTTATCATTGCACTCTTTTACATATTCCACATCTATTAAAAACTTTGGAATTATTTAATTATTCATTTAATGTTTTCATTTCGATTATTAGCGGTAAACATGGCCGATATGAATTATTTAATATGCTTTTATGTCGAACGAAAACTATACAATCAAAATTTCATTCACCATTAATTCAACGTTCAGGACAAGCATCTGAAGCGATCTATCAAAGACGATTAGGTGCAAAACCATATGATCGATCTAGTTCAAATCTTAGGCTATCTCTCATGGAAACCAACGATCGAATAAACAAATCATTTTAATAAAATATTCATTCTTTTCGAAAAAATAGTTTTAATTAAAAACATACAGCCTATTTTTGTTTCTAAAAAACATCATCAAATGATCATTATATCAAGACGTTGCATCGTCTTACTCTTTGAAATATTTCGACATTCGAATTGAGAATTACCAAAAAAGGAAATATTTTTACCTGTTAACAATTGACATCTATCATCCATAACCATATATGGTCATATGTTCTTTGCATATAAAAAAACTGAAAGGACGATTTTTTTTTCTACACGTAAAAAAATGGATACTGATGACGAACAATTGATTGATTCATTTACAACCAACGATGAGACATCCGATATAGTTCTTATCGTTGATGAGAAGAAAATCTATGCACACAAATCTATACTCGGTAAAATAATCGTTCGACGAATTTAAGAAAAGACAGATTGTGGAATTCTTGGAATCTCGAAGAATTTCACGTAATCCCTAGATTCTAATGGAATTCTGAATTCCAACAATTTGTTCTTTTCTTTCTGAGTAATAAAAAAAAGCTAAATCTTATGTTGTTGTTGTTGTTTTTGTTTGTAATTAGGAAAAGTTTCTCTCGTTTTCAATCGCATGTTATATTCCAATGGATTTATCGAATCTCGAACAAACGAAATTCATTTGCCGGGAAAAAACCATTCAGAAATAATTGAATTACTCAAATGTATCTATCCAAATATTCTCAAACCAATTGATAATAACAATGTTTCGTATTTACTTCCGTTAGCTGATGAATATTCAATATTAATACTTCGAAAGCAAATCGAACGGTTTTATATCTCAACAATCAACTCATTTACATACAAATACGGTGATAATCTAACGCGTCTATTTGACTTATTAAAGCTTTGCGAAATCTATCGTTTAAATCAATTCGAACGAGTCATTTGGGAACATTTAACTGATCATTTTGATGTTCAACATTGGAATACAAGTGAATTATCAGCCGATTTACGTTGTCATTTATTTGAAATATTCGTTCGAAAACAAGAAATTAAATTAAAAGATCGACAAACGAAAATCAAACAGTTAGAAGATCTGACTGTCAAACAAAAATTCGAAATTCAACGCCTAAAAAATGAATTGAACAATAATTAGACGAAGCAGAGCTTCTGCTGTCATCTGTCAGATCAGTCGAAAGGATTGATCTATTCTCTAACCATTCAGATGAACAATTCTTTTTTTCCTTCTCTTCTTCTTCTCTTCGATTCTCGACTGACGGACGGAAGAATTGTGAAGACTAGTCAGCTGCTTTTTTTTCTTCATTAATAAATAAAAAAAAAACTACCCTCACACCCTTTTCCAATATCTTGCACTTGATTTTGATCATGCCGTCATTAGGCTCTGAAAGAATCTTATCGAGATCTCGTCGTCGTTTTACAACCGAAACATTATTTCGTTTAACAAGTCAAACCAATCAATATGATGATGGACGTTTGCTATCAACAACACAAAATGAGAATGATTCGTCATCGTCATCATCATCATCATCATCATATACAAATGGACATTTATCCGAACATGATCTCAGAAATCTTTGGACACTTTTATCACAAATGATACGTAAACGTTTGCTTAAACATGAACCTTGTTTATTACCTGAATTAGGCGCATTTGTTCTTATCGATCATCCGACATCGGACAATCAAAATCGAGTGAAAAAACCATTCTTTGTCTTAGATACAACATTTGCTCGACGTCATCGGTTGTCACGTATTAAAAAACCGAATCTTTCATCAGCACTTTCATTATCATTACAAGCCAATGGCAATTCAACGCACATCGAACCGAATACAACACTTTCATCGTTTAATATGCAAACATTAGATTATTATTCATTACAAACAGAATCAGGCTTAACACGTGAACAATTAATGACAGCTATATCACAAATATTTGCCATTATCGATCGAGAACTTAATCCTTATGGTCAATGTTATCTCGAATTTCCTCAATTAGGACATTTTAAAATTGCATTTGGTTTAGCAACATTTGATTTTAGTGAAACATTTGTCGAAGAATTTCAAACAACAATCAATAATTCCAACAATGATAAATCGAACTAATTTCTTTTGAATATATATAAATAGAATGTATATGTGTCCGGTGAATTTCGATTCTTCTTCTTCTGCTTCTTTTTTCTCCTTCGTCTTCGTATTTTTTATATGTTGTGTCAGATTTCTGCTTCTTTTTTATGTATTTGTATCATTTGTTTCTAGTTATTTGTATGTAAGATAAAAGTATTTGTGTAACTTGTATAGTTATTCAAAGAAGAAAAAACAATTTTTGTTTATGCATAAAGCGGAGAAATAGATCAATTTAGAACGAAATCAGTCCCGTTCGTACAGGTAAATAGAAAATGTGTCAGATAACAAGACGATATTGCTGATGTATGACATTGATTTGAAGAAGGTTATCGATATACTTGCGTAGTTTTTTTTCTCTCGTCGAAGATTACAGAACGATATTTTTATTTTTATAGAAGAAAATCAATGCTCAGTCGCTTTTTTTCTTTTTCCTTTCTTCATTAAAATTAATGACGTGCATAATATTTACGTATGATGATTGAAAATATCGATCAGATAGCAACAAGAAATTGGGTCTCTAAAAGATTCGGCGGTGCTTTTTTGTGGGGTGAAAATATTTTCATGTTAATTTTTTACGGATGATTGGAAATTTACCGAGGAAAAAAAAATTTTGTTGACGTTTTTGAAAATATGACTATAAATTCAAAGTGAAAAGTATAGTAGATAGGTAGTGAAAAAAAGCAAATTGCTTTAATCGACACATCGAAGTAACTTTGATTCAACGAAAATCGATGAGTACAGCTATTCCAACGAAAGCAGGGTAAATTCAATGTATTTTGAGAATATCAATCATCGTTGATTTTACAGAACTTTCCTGCCTATAGCAGGCATCTGCTGTTTGGCAATAACGGGTTTTTTGATTGTAACAACAATCGTATTGGCTTTGATTCCATTGTATGTTCCGCAACAACATGCAACCGTTTATACTGTACCGGACGGTATTATTTTCTGTTTTCCTTATGATTTGAAATGAATTAACTGTTATGTTATATTTTCGAATTTAGATGCTGATAGATTTCAATTAGGGTTTAGATCGACTGGTGCAGAAGGTGATGATGAGGTTGCTGGCAGTGTCGACAATCTCAGTGAAGTAAGTTTTATTCCTTCAAAATGAATGGTTCATATTTCATTTCTCATGATTATTTTTAGCTTAAATCTGCATTAGGTATTGATGATGATGTCGATGTTGAAGACGCTTTCGTTCAAAGTACAACCACGTCTGACAGTGGTGAACGGCGACGACGACGACGTAATTTGTGAGAGAAAAATTGAATTTATTTTTTGTTGTTGTTGATGTGTATCCTGCTTGTTTATTTAGGCTTCAACGAAATAAGAGAGCTCTGGTAGCAGTCGTAGTGGAAGTTCTAATTAACATCAAATGCAAATATAGGATAGCTCGATCTTGTATGGGCACTTGCCGAGACAAAAAGAAGACTCGAGTAGACAGTTTTATTAGAGGAGCTGGTCCTTTGTCTATACCTTCTTTGAAAGTTAAATGTGGTGGGGTAACTCACTCACTTTCGCCTAAAAGTTTTTCATTCAATGGAATCACAAAACAACGTAAGTCAACTAGTTGATTATTAGGTGATATATTTCAATTTGGTTGATATGTTTGTTTAGCGGCACCATTGGACGGTTTTGGAGCAGTCGATAGTTTGGATTTCACTCCAATCGCAAGTGGTGATATAGATGATCCAAAAATATGGAAAAATGGTATTCGACCATTTCGTGGATGTAAAGTGAATGTTCCCGATGGCATTAAACTTGGAATTTCTAGGAATCCATATCCTATAGCATTAGGTGCTCTTACTGTTGCTAAAGGAGCTAGTTTAGAATTAGGCACAGCAGGTGGAGCCGCATTCGTGTTTGCAAGAACGATCAAAACACTTGATATTAGTGGAACATTTTCGTGTTTGAGCACTGGAGGACGTATTACATTACCATATGGCAGTCTTATCAATTTCTTAGCAGGTGTCTCGGTTATTGGTATACAACCGATTTTTGAAATATATAACTACATAACAGGAATATCAGTTAGCACAATGAATATTCCGCTTGGAGTTCTAATCGCAGCTATTATTGCTAATATTAATGGAACCTTTGTCGGTAAGAAGAGAACTCGAATCATTATTGAAAGCAAAACCTTTCATTTTTGTATTATCTATTTTCAGACCACTCTCAAACTACAACAACAGTAGCAACAGGAACAGGAACAACAACAGTCGAACTCGGAGCTACTGGAATTATTGATTAATCAAACATATTTTTACGAGACTCTTTTTTTTTCTCTTCATTCTCATCGAATATATCATTCATTAAGCATACTATACTAACAAAATATTCTATTTTATTCATTTAACCGCTTCCTTTTTTTTCTCATCAAAATAAAAACAATATTCTCTTTTAATCGTGATTTTCGTGATTTTTATTTTATCAACGAAATAATCTAAGCGCGCAGTTAACGATAATATTTTTCTTTCGCGATGCATCGAGAAAATAAGCAATCAAAACCGTGTCCATTACCTGGTGACATATCATGAAAAATAATTTTCTCGATTATTAATGATTATGCATACACATTAATATTTTTCAAAGACACAATCATCCTCTGCACTGAAAAATACTTTGACGTCATACAGATTTGTTTTATTTGTGTAAAGATAACGTTCGATCGTAGTTTTGTTCAATTGCTGATATGTGATAGAAAAAACATATTTCAATGTTCTCAGTTGTATTTTAACCTGAGAGTCTCGCTTTCAATATCATTCAAGCGTACAGTTGGAAAAAATCGAAATTATAAAGACAATAAGACGATTTACATAACAAAGAAAACGACATTCGATAGATAAAAAAAAACAAATATCGCTATTCATTTGTATAAATCAAACGGCTAAAGAACGAAATAATAGGTAATTTATGACCATCAAATCATGACCAAATACTTTATTTTGTTAGTAGATCAGACACATTCATGATAAAGAAAAAACCTATTGATGTGTGACATAATAGAGAGAGAAAGAGAGACGTGTCTATTCATGTTTATCTTCAAGGATAGACAATGTAGTGGCTGGATTTTGAAATATGCAAAGAAAAAGAGAGAGAGGGAGAGAGAAAAGCAACCTATATGTGCATCAATCTTATTTTTCTCTTTGAAAACCCTAATCGGTATATTTTCTTTCTACGTACAGTGATTGCTTCGATTCTTTGTTAAGAGAGAAAAAAATGAATATTATCGTATTAAATCTAATCGTAAAACAAAAATATGTTTTTTTCCTACTTGCTCAGATCGGCTACGGATGATCGCTGATAGCTAAAAAAAGGCCCTCAAGTTCGAATGAGTAGCCGATAGTATAAATTCAACATGAAAACAAGCGTAGACAGTCAGTGTAAAATTCGAATCATTATTATCCATTCACTACAATTAACACAAAAATGAGTGTTCCATCGAAAGCTGGGTAACTGTTATTATTTTTTTGTTGAAATCATATCAAAGACTAATAAAATTGATCTTTTTCGAATAGCGGAGCCATACCTCTAGCCGGTATCTGCTGTTTGGGTCTTATGTGCTTCTTGATTGCGTCAACAGTTATTTTGGCTTTAATCCCGCTTTATATACCAAACAAAACTGTAACGGTTGCAAATCCATCAGCCGGTATGAAAATATTACGTTTTTTTCTCTTCTTTGTCCGGAAAATCAAATCACAACTGTTGTACATTGATATTTAGATGCAAATAGTTTTCAATTGCAATACAATTCGGGCGGTCTTGATCGAGCCAATACTGCATCGGGTCAACTCGATAATGTAAACGCTGTAAGTTTATTTACTGTTAAAGGACGTTTTTTGTTGTATTGATTGTCGAATTGTTGTTCCAGATTGCTAATGACTTAAACCTTGGTGATGGTGCAACTGTAAGTGAAGGCTTCGCTAAAGCGACGTACGCAACTGCGTCAAGCCGACGACGACGTAATCTTTTGTAAGAAATTAGTTTCATTGTCTTCAGTTTATTTATTTATTGACTTTTGATTTGTTTAGAATTCGTCGACGTCGAGCAGTTGTCGGTAGCATGCAAATTAATTTAAAATGTCAATATACAACGAGAGCAGGATGTTTCGGATCATGCGCAGAAAGAAGCAAAGCTCTTGTTAGACAGACTATTAGTTCAGCTTCTGCAGTTTCATTTCCAGTAGCCGTTCGATATGCTGGTCGAGTTCTTAATGCTCCTGCACTTCGTTGTAGCTTTGCTGGACTTCAGGACACTGGTAAATAACTTCAACATGAATTTCTATCTATCTATCTATCGGAATTTTTCTCTCTGTAATTTTAGCAATAAGACCAAAAGGTTACAATCCAGTCAATAGTTTAGAATTTGTTGCTTCAAAAAGTGGTGATATAACCGATCCAGATACATGGCAAAATGGTGTCGTTCCGTTCAATGGTTGTGATGTCAATGTTTTACCCGGTATCAACTTAATTCTTTCGGGAACTTCGTTGGCAATACCATTGGCATCTCTTCGTGTTCCTCCAGGAGCTACATTGTCACTTGGTAGTGCTGGACAAGCAGGATTTGCTTTCGAATTTGCACTCGCTATGGTTATCGCTGGTACAATGGCTTTTCAGGGCAGTGGAGGTGCGATTATCATACCACCCGGTACTACCCTCAGTTTTAGCGAAACCGCTGTCTATACCGGTGCTGCAGTTTCTATTCAAACTATTACACCAAGTGGAGAAATAGTCGATGTAACAAATCTCGCATCCGACTCAATTCCAACGAGTATCGCTATTAGTACCGATGGTGTTCCTACCGTTGTAGAAGGTAGAAAAACATTCATTTTGAAAATTAATGAATACTAATATAAATTCTATCTATTTACAGAAACTACCGCTACCGCTACCACAGCTGCAGGTGAAACCACAACCGCAGCTGAGGGTGAAACAACAACCGCAGCTGAAGAACCGACTGCTGGTATTGTTTAAACATGTTCAAGCACTGCATCTGCTGATATTCGAAAATGGTTTTCCCATTCATTTTGAATAAACATCACATGATTGAAACACTTCATACTAACCAAAATCTATTTGCCATGCACTAATTCCGTTTATCTTCATAGTTTTTTTATACACAACATTCATCTTTTTTGCACCTTTCCCTTCAATAAATTTCGTTTCTTTATTCACCGAAAAATACACATGACGATTTTCTTATGAAATAACAAACATCTGCAGACATCTATCACAAGGTTACGATCCAATAATAGAATAGAATACACAATCAGCAGTCTCTCTCTCTCTCTTTCCCCTTCTCTTGTTGTTCTCATCATCATTCTTTTATGATTCATCATTTGATTATTTCGTCGTTATCGTTTTGCTTTTTTCAATAATTTACTTATTATTTTTTTGATTATGTTATTTTTTTTAAAAAATTAAAACATGTCGCTTAAAACTACGATTTCGTTATTCATTGCTATATTTATTCTAACAAATCATGTCAGCAAAGGTATTTTCTCAACAAAAAAAAAACACCAACTGATTTGTTTTCTTCTAACTATCTTTTCTCTAACAAAGGACAAAATTCGACAAATACAACTGAAACAGCAAATTCAACAGCATCAATTGAATGTAAATCTTTGTTTTCCTATTCATTTTGATTCATTTCAATTTTAATTATCTATATTCATAGACCGTGTAAAACCAACGGAAAATACTAGTCGTCATTTACTATTACTATTTATTGGTTGTTTATTAACAACAATATTAATCATTGCAATGATTGTTACATACAATCGTGTTGTATCTCAGCAACAACAAGGTCGTACAACATCAACAAATTCAAATCTTCGTACAAGGTTTCAAAATCTGATTCAATCCATCAATTTCAACAGTCTCGCCAATCGTCGACCATTTAACTTTTTTTCAATTTCAAATAATAATCATGCAACTAGTCATCATCGACAAGGTGAAACATCACGTACACATCTCAATGAAAATCAAGATGAAGCCTTATTATTCGATGATCCATATGCAGATGGTGGAATTGCCGGTGGTTTAAATGGTTCATCGGCTAATCCATATAAATCATTGACACTAGCTGTTACTTAAAGCAAATTGTCACATTTATTGACAAGTTAACTCGAATGGGTAATCTCATTTTATTCTAAACATTCGCTTTTTTTTTGTTGTTTGGTTTACTTCTTCTATCTTCTTTTTGTGTGTGTATATTATTTGTATTAAATACATCTCATTATCTTTGACATTTCGATCTTTTTCAACTGAAACCTCATCTTGAGATTATTCGATTTGTTAATCAAGAAAATTGCTTCTTAAGGTTTCAAACGGCTGATTCTTTCGGACATTTAATACTGAATCAATTACTCATGAGTTTTAATACAAAATTTACTTAGGAACATGACTAATCTCAAATTTCTATTGGTTTTTACAGTACGAAATCCTCTTATTAAGTATAAGTATTTGTACTTGTTCAATGTCTGGATCCGTTATGATTATGCTTCATATACCTATAACGATTATGCTGTTAAATTTAAATACTTCTAAAACGTATTCTTTCTTTCAGTTGTAAATGCCTATTAATGATGTTTCGTTGCTTTTGAATGAGACAGCAACAATTTACGTCCTCAATGATTACAGTGAATTCCTTCTTTCGATTCTTTTTTTTACGACCACCTTCGATTAAAAGAGAGAGAAAGAAAGAAAGAAAGTAAGAAAGTAAAAAAAATAGAATTCATTCATGCTTTCAGTAAATAAGCTTTTTTTTAACAAATGAAAACATGCATGTGACTTCGATTTAAAGAGCAAAAATCTATAGATTTCATTTGGATATAAACTTGTTATTGTGTTGGATTAGTCACGCTCAAATGCGTCGACATTTGATTGTCAGTATTACTTTCTGTTTCTTAGTATTCGTTTACATTGGAATTAGTTTACAAATAAAATCTACTCGAAAGTATTCTCTTCGAGATGAATCTATTCATAATTGGACGTTATCGAAACGAAATACTCATCGTTTAAGGATTTTATTTGCTAAATACGGTTTATTATTAAATTTAACCAAATTAAAAACCAATTCGAATACAACAAAAACAATGATCTATTCGTGTCAATCATTTTGCGGTGGTTGGGGCGATCGTTTGCGTGGCATTCTTTCGGCGTATGTTCTAGCTTTAGTCACCGATCGACATTTTATGATCGATATGAATTATCCATGTCAAATAACCAAAGTTATCGAACCGAATTTCGTCAATTGGACAATGATTCATTCGAAACAGCCTAATCGAACACGTTTAAATATCAATACAATGCGTTCATATCAACTAACCTATCGTGGATATATAACAAGACTGATTCATTTCGAAAATTTTACTCAAATTTGGTCAGCCTATGATGATATTTACTTGTCAACAAATTTAGATTACATGCGTCTCGTATTTCACAATAAACATATGTCAAAAAAAATTCAAGAATTATTCGGACGTTTGCCCGTATCTCAATTGACTATTGAGAAAAGTTTTGCATTTTTCTTCGAACTTCTGTTTAAACCATCGATAGCTGTCGAACAACGTGTCAATTCAATATTGTATTCATCGATTCATCGAGAACTTATCTGTTTTCATATACGTATCGGTAAGAATCCGACGAATCCATTCGATGCTGTGTTCACTAGTCGAGTTAATATGACACGAGCAATGATCGATTTTACTGATCGATATTTACAAACTCGAAATTCATCATTAGTTTTCGTTACGTCCGATAGTGGACAAGCCATATCTCAGGTTTTAAATCATTATTCGAACTCATCGATGA
>ERZ781399.1850-NODE-1850-length-17962-cov-8.052773_pt1 | contig 17962 bp, 22 predicted proteins | sample MGYA00511014_ERZ781399 | MGnify/ENA primary metagenome ERZ781399 (study PRJEB29847, sample SAMN06458254) | wastewater metagenome | isolation source: Wastewater bioreactor | place: South Africa: Cape Town | study: EMG produced TPA metagenomics assembly of the...
TCTGCTGGGCCAGGAAATATTCAGCAAGTCCATTCAGGCCAATGAAGCAGCACTCGATTTATCTGCTATGTCGCCAGGAACCTATTTGGTAAAGGTAACCTCTGTCGATAATGCACACACACTGAAAATCGTAAAACAGTAAACCCAGTTCAAAAGCGGTGCAGGACAAGGATGATAAGGCCGATCCGGCAGATGTGGCCAAGATGTATGCTTAGTGCGTTAACTTTTGTAGCAAATTAGGTAGCAACTCCAAAATTCATTTTCTTGATACTGGCCACATATCAAGCTCTAAAGTAGCCACCTAATTTCGCTTAAAAGTGACCATTTGGCAGATTTTAAAGGATTTTAATCATTAAAATTATTGTTCGCGAGGGGGGCTGGGTATTTTGAATGCCTTATAGCTTCTTAAACTTGCCTAAAATCAAAAGATTGTTGCCTGCTCTATACCAATTAATAGGCGGTAAGCCTTTCGTTCTCTACTTGATCGATATATTTCGGACAAGTGCCTTAACTTTTGGTGGCAAAAAGTTATCAACTCCAATCAACAAGTGTTTCTTTATAAAGAACATATCTGATTTTAGGTAGGTGCAATGTATCTTTTTGATTTGCATTAGGTAGTTGGGGGCAGCGTAAGTATATACGGTATATGGGCAAAGCCTTTGGGCTACATATTTAGAAACTAAAGTAACAACCAATAAAGGCCAGAATAAAACATAACTGCCTACTAATCCGCAAACTAAAAACAGGGCAGTGAAAGGCGCACTTATACTGGCGCTAAGCATTGCGGCCATTCCTATAACCATAAAATTTAATGGAATTACCCCGGCATCAAAAAAACGATTGGACACGAAAGCCAGTAAAAGACCAAGAAGTGCCCCAATAAATATACTTGGAGCAAAAACTCCGCCATCGCCACCAGACGAAAGCGTAACGGAAGTAATAATTGGCTTTAAAACAATACAGGCTGCCAGGGTTAAAAGTACCGAAATAGTAGGTGTGGAACTTGAGTTGGCTATGTTTTCTTTTATAGCATGATAGCCATCACCAAACAATTGTGGGAAAAGAAACAATCCGACTCCGACTAGCAATGCTCCAAATACGACCCTGTAATAAGGAGTCTTTATTTTCGAAAACCAGGCCTTGAATTGCAATACACATTTGGTGAGATAAACGGAATTTATACCTGCAATAATACCTAATATAATAAAATAAGGAATGGCATGATAGTTCCATGTTGAAATGCCAACGTCAAAGAGCGGCTTTTCATCCATAAAAAACAAAAATAACCATGTCACGCTTATCGCAATAACGGTTGTGAACAGAAATGATCTGGATAATTTTTTAGAAATGACTTCATAAGCAAACAAAAGACCGGCTATTGGACTTGCAAATAAAGCGGCAACACCTGCAGAAACTCCTGCACAGATTAATTCTGTTTTGTATTTTTTCAAGAAGCTTTCTTTAGAATGTGCAATGGAACCAACAGCTGCAGAAGCCACAACGGTAGAAACTTCAATTCCTGTAGAACCGCCAAAAGCTACGGTAATCAGTCCGTTGATGAAATGGGAAGGGATTTTATAGGCAGGAAGGCTTTTACCCGGTTTGGTACTTTCAAATACTTCTTTGATTCCTTTGTTTTCCTTGTTCTTAAAAAGATAAAGCCGTAAAAAATAAATTACAGAAAGGCCAAAAAACGGAAGTACCAAAAGCAGGGAATTATACTTTTCGGCTTTGCCGTAAAAAACGCCTTCATAATGTTCTGTTACATGTTTTAGTGAAATGGCCAGAAATGAGGCCAAAAAACCGACCAGTACTGCTGCAAGAGCAAGCTTAAGCCATTTTAGTCCAAGCAGTTTTTTACGAGTTTGCATCTTAACTTCAGGATTTATGCAAAGATAGTTCATCAGTTGGTTTTCTACTTTTAATTTAACTTTTCTTAATGAAAGTAAAATTTTTAGACGATCAATTGATTGCTATTGTAGACAGCTATAATGAGTTGGTAGAACTAATGAGAAAGAGATAGTTTAGGTTCCTGTGGCTGGTAAATACCTGTTAGTTAAGGATTTCCATAGGGAAATGACCTGATTTTGATAGAGGATATTTATTGCTCTTGCAGTCGCACCGTACTTGTCAGGAAGATCTAGCCGAAACTTTCTAAGAAGATATTCCTGAATGAGCTGCCATCTTAAACCCAAAGATTCCGCGTTGGCCAGTTTTTCATTCAGATCTCTAGTAGCCTGGTCCATATCGGATATGTCAAACTGCTTGTTCGCAGAAAGATGTGCATCATCATTGTGGAATAGGCAGGATATGCCGGGCTTCATCTTGACCAGTATGACTTCGATTCCAGACTGCACATTGAACGACGCTGGCAGGTTTCCCGCACCAAATGCGTAAACGGAATTGGAATCGAATATGTAACTTTCTGTTCCGAAGGACATACCGAGAGACTGCTTCTTTTCTATCACGAAGAACAGTGTCTAAAGAATTCTCGGAACCATCTTAAATTCGCAAAAGTCCCCATGTCCTGTTAGCAGTAGCAGGCGCTCGCAATATACCTGCCCAGGGCAGGAGGTATGGGAAGCAGCAGGAGGTACATGCTCACTGTGATTTTTTGAAAGATGCCGATTAGTGCGCTATCTCTCTGATGTATAAGGTGTTGTAATGGTATAAAAAAGATATCCATAATCATAATCAATTATAAACTATATCTAGAATCCTATAAGACCGGAAAAATGAAATTGCGCTAACTTTAAATAAAAAAGTGCCGTCAGATAATAATTTCAGTAGCCGGTTGCAATTCTTCCTTTCTCTGGAATCATCTTCCCGAAGACGGGAGATGGCCGAGCTGATAATCGGTTCGCTTTACGAGATGGAAACTGGAATAGAAGACACCCGCCTCAGGGCAATGGCATTAGAGATTCTTGCCGATGACATAAGGCAGTATAGCTGCGTACAGTCAGATAAGGAGAAGGAAATGCTAAGATTTGAGATTATCCTGATCGCAGACATGATTGCCTAAAAATGTCTGCCGGGCAACATTAAGTTCGAGGGTTCAGAAGAAAAGCACGGTATTCCTGACCAATTAGCTTTAAATTTTTTATAACTTTGCAGTTCATGAAAAAGCAACTATTCACATATTACGGTTTAGCGATCGGAATGATTGCCTAATTCCGGGTGTCTTGTCCTGAAATCATTGGTTTGGTAGTATCATTATTACCAGATATGACTTCTATTGAACAAACGACCCGGATGATAAGGATTTGAGCAATTTTATTTCATCAATTTTAAACTATCAAGAAGTGAATAATCTATCATTATATGGTTGGGACGGGGACCTGTTCCAGCTTAAACAAGCGTCATCATACAAGCATCTTTCCCATGGCCGCGTCACAGCTGTCAACAGGACAAATTATGAAGTTGTAGCCGAGGGTGGCCGGCTTTTCTGCGAACTGGCGGGCAATGTCCTTTATGGAAAACCGTCATTTGAACTTCCGTGTACAGGCGACTGGATAATCTTCCAGCCTTTTGACGATAACAGGGGAATAATCGTTGATATTTTACCCCGCAAGCATACACTATATAGGAGAAGGAGCGGTACGATATCAGACAGGCAGGCCATTGCCTCGCATGTGGACAAGGCATTTATAGTGCAAAGCCTTGATTCAAATTTCAACATCCGCCGTACAGAGCGCTTTATTGTCCAGGTGATGGAGGAAGATATACGGCCTGTTTTAGTCCTTACCAAATCGGATTTGGAATTCAGCCGCAATCGGGTAGAGGAGTCCCTTAGACATCTCGGTGCAGAGATCCCGGTATTTTATGCGAGCATTCTGTATCCTGAGACGATATCAGCTCTGCAGGAATATATCATGCCGGGCGAATCGGTCGTTTTGGTAGGCTCCTCCGGGGTAGGGAAAAGTTCCCTGATTAATGCCCTGTGCGGGAAGAACGTGGTTCCGACATCTGAAGTAAGCAGGTCCTCAGGCAAGGGGAGGCATACCTCCACGCGAAGGGAGATGGTGCTAATGGAGGGTGGCAGAATTTTAATCGATACCCCAGGTGTCAGGGAATTTGGCCTGGCTTCAGACAGTGCCGAGACACTGGCCAATGTTTTTGATGTTTCTGATTTTGCAGCTTCGTGCCGTTTTCCGGATTGTCTTCACGTTAACGAGCCCGGCTGCTCAGTCCTTGAAGCAGTAGATAGTGGTCTTTTAGAATTGGAAGCGTACAAAAATTACCTTAAATTGAGAAAGGAGTCCTGGTATTTTTCTACTTCGGAACATGAAAAGCGCAAACGGGCAAGGTCATTTGGTAAAATTACGGAGGAAGCCAAGAGGATGAAGAAGCGTTGACCATTCAATACAGGTGCTCCGCCCGATGGCGGCGCCTGTATTGTCAGTTTTTCTTTTTGGTCGCTTGATCGGATATTTTTTGCAGGCTAGTTTTTTTCCTTCTTAAACAGCTTTTCCATTTGTGGAGATTGCGTCCACATAGTTGAGCTTTTCGGCAACATGAGATCCGCTCTAGTGATGCTGGCTGTAGCAGCAGATATTGTATACTCAGGTGTAAATTTTAAGCCATTACATCGCGGCTCCCCCGGTACATAAGCTGGCTAGAATTAGGACTTATGGAAAAGCTAAAGATCTATCTAGCGGATGACGACGAGGATGACAGGCAGATATTCCGCGAAGCGTTCAACGATATAAATTCAGGTAATCTCTTGAGGACTTCCAGTAGCGGGCTTGAGGTAATAGACTACCTTAGCGCAAATGATAAAATTCCCGATATAATCTTTGGACATAAATATGGCCCTGATGTCTGGTACTGAGACGCTAAGATCATAGAGGCCTTGACGAAAATTGGCTTTGACAATTTTTTCGTATACTACAAAGTCGCCGATAGGAGCGGATTGATCTTATTGGAAGAACGGACTACATTGTCGTAGACAATTGCATTTCTGTCGATAATTGGTCCGTAACCCAAAACGTAGTCTTCGGGTAGTGGTTTGTTACCATTTTCGTCTATATAAAACCAGTTGCCGTCTTTCCTAACGGAAGCATAACCATTATAAAAAGGGAACGCATCATCGTATACTAATGGTGTAATACTCTTTCCTTTCATGTCAATAAAACCATATTTTTGAGAAATACAAAGAATACGGGAAGCGCCATAGCCAGGAACATTGCTGTTACGTTTGGATTTAACCAGCTGCCCGTAACCTTAAAGTAACGGTTAGGAGATTTCACGAAACCCATAGCCTGAAGGAAGCAAAGGATGCATTCAAACAGTGCGAGTACGATGACGGCATAGAGCAGCAAATTGATACGGGCTTTGTTTTGGATAAAAAGAAGGGAAATGGTGATGAAAAGCCCAATGGTTATCATCATGTAGGCATGTTTGAGGCCGAAGTAATCATAGAAAAAACTGCTGGCGAGAATGTGCAATTTTTGCACATTTTAGGATTTTCCACTTTTATTCTTATACCTCCTAAAAAGTGGTGATTCACGGCCTTTGGTGTCTTTGACGTTAGAAAGACCCAAGAAGATGATGGCTACTAGAAAAGGAACCGCCGATTTTCGATCAGAAAATCGGCGATTTTTTTTTGAAAGCTAAACAAATCTCAGCCAATTGGAATGGGCTGAGATTTGAAATCCTTAAGGTTTAGAAAAAAGCCCCTATATCTGGTCATTCCCGTACGGAACAGGCTCCAAAGTAGGGAGCATCCCATCTGTGCTAACGTGCCGTTGATATATAAGTCCTGTTTTTGCAAGGCTTCGGCAAGCGAACAGCTTGGCTCATTTTCCTCTTTCTCCGACAGCTTCAGCAGGTGCTTAAATTCATCTGTGATAAAGGGCAGTGAAGAAAATGTTCTATACTTGTCAGAAGCTGGCTGTTCTATTTCCCCGACGGTGGACAGAAGAACCTGTCCCGAACAAAGGGTGTTCCCGAAATCCATCCAATATAAAGGTTGGTCATCAGTGTACCTAGCGCCCTGCATCCAACGCAACATTTCGTCGATTTCCAAACGTCCCTTCACATTATCTATGCATGAGATAAAAATCTTAGCCCTTGCATTTTCGGGCAAATTACCCGAAACGCTCCTTTCAAATTTTCTTGTCACGGCTTTCCAATTGGAACCCGACCAACGGTTTGCCCTATTGATTAGGGCTACCGCCTTGTTCAGCCCCACTTCACTTTCTGCAAAACGTTGCCTGCCCACATTGGCCTGCGTAACCAAATCATTATCCCATAGCTTTACGTTTAGTCCTGGGTGTCCCAAAGCTATAAGGCTTTCGCTCATTTCAATGAGGGCGGTGAGGACTTTAGAACCTGTCCCGCCTGCACCAATAAGGCTTACCGATATTGGGTTTGTAGCCCCGTGCAAACTGTTGTGCGCATAGTGGATATTTATCTTTTCTGTTTTCATTTTAGCAGGGAATTAAGTTTAACATTGCTTTCCTTCAGCACCTCCATCGGGAAGTTTTTCTCTTTTTGCAGGAGGCTTTTCCATAGGCTTACGCAATTGCCCTTTACTGGATTGTAGCTGGACATCAAGTGGCTGAAATAACTGTTGAAGAAGTAACCCTCCCAAGCCTTTGTAAATTCTTCCAATGATGCGGTGCGGGCAATCTGTACATCCACGTTTCCCAAGCATACGTTGCCACTTTCGTAGACGTTGAAGAAAGGTGCATAGCATAGTTTTGTTTTGGTGGTGGGTCTGCGGTTATTTGGTAGTGCGTACACAGATAGGCTCTGTCTTGTGGCGACCCACAGCATAGGAGGTACGTTTGCAGTGCCGTTTTTTAATCCTAGCTGTTCGGTAAATAGCATATCCCTCCGCATCTTTTTGGTGTACCATATTACTTTCACGTTCACAGCATCAAGAAAAAGTATATTTGGATTAAGAATAGTCTCCGTTCTTAAGGAAGGTTCTTTATCCTGCTTGGTGAGGGTCAACGATTTTGCCAACAGTTCGGCTTCACGTACGGTAAGGGGATGGGCATTTATGGGGTTGCCATTCCTGTCCATGTCATAATGTTCTACGTAGCCCCCTGTACTGCTTCCAGTTGAGGAATAGAATACTAGGGCAGAGGTCGGGTGATATAGGTCTTGAATGTTTTCCATGATTTCATTTTTTAGATTTTTCGTAGGACGATGATAAGGTCATCTATCAGATTGAACAGCCTGTTCTCAAAATCTAGGCTTGAATTTTCGATTGGCTTTCCATCAAACCGCTTGGTCAGCGCGGGTTCTTCCGTGTCCCCATATTCGGCAAATTCACAATTTAGGCTTTCTATCATGCTATCATTGAGCCAACCCTCGCAATTGGCGTAAAAGGAAACAAACCTATCTATGGCAAGTACCTCAGGGGCTTCATCCTCCTCATAGTCGCCATAGGGTTTGGCGTAACGGTAATAGGGCGTATTGGGATATTGTTTGTAAAGGGCGTACGCTTCCCTTGCAACCTTGTGGCATAGCACCTCTATTGTACTTGCGGCTCTGAACCGACCAATCCGCTTTTCAAAATGCTCAAGATTTTTGGGATTGCAGATTTTCTGTTCCATAAAATCTCCTATCCATTCAGCCTGTTCGATTTCCTGCATGTATTCCTCCGTCGTATCGGTCTGCTCGTCATTGGCTACCCATTCGGACATCATTTCGTACTGCCATGACAGGTAACTGCTACCATCACGGTAATACGGAATATCTACAATATGCCGTAGATAACAGCAAACGGAAAACAGAAGGTTGGCAGTCTGTCTGGTCTGCCTGTTCCTCGACATGAGGAAAAGCGGAACTATGGGAATATAGTAAAGGTTTGTACCAATGCCGTAGCGTTCTTCGCACTGTAAAAAATGCCTACTGCCTTCCGTAATAATTTCAAGCCCGCAAAAACAAGGCAGGGTAGCCTTTAACTGCTTTTTTGCATCCCACAACGATAGTGCCATGTTGTAAGGATAGCTGTAGTGTCGGGCTTCCATCGGTTCGATGTGGTAATGCTTTGCCAATTGGGAAAGGGACCTGTAAAAATCCCTTTCCATTTTGGTGCTTTCCTCGGTAGCCTGTGTGCTTTCCGTCCTTTCCAATTTTGGAAGAAATCGGTTTCTCAGAAAACCATCGGAAGCATTGACGGGGGCAACGGCTGTCGCCTGTCCCTTCTGATTTCTGCCGTGTCCTTTGGTCGTTGCATCCATCTGGCGAACTCGCCCAACTGTCGGTGCAGTTTTTTCTGCCTTTCGGATTTGGGAAGGACAGCCCTGCCCAATGTGATATGTTGCGACATAATTCATGGTTTTTAGTATTAGGTTTATCCCTTTGTTCCAATCACGCTCTCAAAGCGGTACAGTATCTTGTCGTCCCTAAATTTGGGTGCTGAGATTTTTGCGGTGGTCAGTATTGGATAACTGTTAGCGTAAAAATCCAGTACGGCTTCCTCGCTCCATCTCGGTTCGGGGTCGGTGAGGGTAATTTCATTTCCGTTGTTGTCGAACACAAAAACCCTTTCTATTTCTGTTGCTAGTAACATGGCTAATCTGATTTTAGTTAATACTCAATTTCTTCATCATCCCCAATTTCCTCCGTAGTTGCAAAGGTTTCCAATTGGGCAATGTTATCATCGGCTTTGCCCTCCTGCCGATTGTCCTGTGGCGGGGCGGGCGGTGCAAAAAGGTCGGGCGCAAATCTTGCGGACAACTGCTCCCTGCGGGTACGGAGCAGGTCAGCCCTTTCGGGATATTCGGAAGGGTCGGGAACCTTCATCCATGCTTCCCTAAATTTTCCCTCCCTTTCGAGTTCCTCCGCTTTCTGCATGCCCTCGGCATATTTTTTCTCCTTTGCGTCGTTTGCCTTCTTCTCCCTGTCGGCACTTTCCCTCGCCATCGCCGATTTCCTTTTTGCCTCGTCCATCTGTTTTTTGAAGGCTTCCATATTGTCCATAAGTTCCGATGCGTCCTTTAGCGGTTGCCTTATCCGCAGGAAGTAGCCCTTATCCATTAATTCTGCCGTTCCCCGCAGGGTAATGGGCGTAATGAACTCCTTAGCCCTGTCGGTACACTTGTCATTCTGAACCATCGTAGCCACTACTAGGGAATTGTTTTCCCCCTTGCTTATAATCAAATGTATTTCTCCGTTGATGTCCATCTGTGAAACTATCCTAAAAAAATTCGTTTCCATTTCGTTCTGTTTTGGTCGCCACCGTAATGGCGATAGGTTATAGATTGGGTTATTAGATTAGGGCGTCCAAAAAGCCGTCGGCAAATATTTCCTCGAACCATTCCTCGGCTATTTTGGCATGCTCTGCCTGTTTCGGTGGGGCTATGGTCGGTCTCCTGCGCTGTGACAGATACATGCTCGTTTCCTTTTTAAGTGCGGATTGGTAGGAGAACGGAACAACAAGAATGTCAGTCCTTTTGCCCTGCCTTTGCTGTCCGAAACCGCTGACGGCAAAGTACATTTCGGTCTCGACGACCTCTTTGCCGTCAAGGTCGGTATAGGCTTGCCTTAGGCTGTAGGTAGTTGCCCGTATGCCCTCGCTGACTTGTGACAGGTACACGTCACTTTGTACCCTCTCCAATATCAGTGTCAAGTGGGGACTGTTTTCAATGCTCAAGCTATCGCCGTTGCCCATGTTTTCCAACAGCCTGCAAAAGATTATCGTTGATATTCTATTTAGATTTTTCATTTTTCCTATTGTTTTTTATTGTTGTGGTTATCTTCCTTGAGCGCTTTGAGCTTGCTGTACAGGTCAGCCCAATAAGCGCACATCCTTTTGTCGAATGCGGTCGGTCTGCCTTCGATTGGTCGGTAGCCCATGAACTCCTCGGCAAGCGCAAGTGCGGAGTCCAAATCTGTTATTACCTTCACGTTCCCCTCAATGTCCCTAACCGTCAATTCCGTAGTGTCCTCTATGGGTTCGGCTTCCGACGGGCCTGACAGCTTGCCATCCCTATAGAGTACCCGATAGTATTCTTTGCGAAGCGGAAGCCTGTAGGTACATTCAAAGGGGCAACCGTAAAAATTGGCCAGTTCTATAAGCTCGTCAAGGTTGGGCAACTGTGGCGTTTCGTAATAGACGACTTCCTCCTCGTCCGACCACCTTATGTTCCTAAAGGGCATCTGCGCGTCCTTCAAGAAGGGAACTAGCTGTTCATATCCCTTCTGCTCCGTCATTTCCAAGCCCCTAAAGAGGCTTGCCAGCTTTCTGCGGGTTTCCCTATCTGCGTAGAAGATTACCCTGTTCCTGCACCATTGTATCATAATGATATTTTTTAGTCCTATTTCAAGTATTCGCCATTTCGGAACTGCCCTACCAAAGCGTGGGCATCTTCCACCGTTGGGCAGTCATTGAGCAGTGCCACCAATTTTTCTATATCCTCAATCCGTATCAGTGGGGAGAGGGAATATTCCCATGTTTCTCCCGATACTCTTGCCAATACTCTGTATGGCTTGGTCATGTTCCTGTGTAGCTTCTGCGCCTGCAAAGCAAAATCGCTGTTGCCCGTCTGCCTAAACTGCTCCCTCAATTTTTCCATCCGCCTGTACCGACCATAGCGGGCCAATTGCGACTTTCCACGTTTCCGCTTGCGAGCCGTTCGGTATCTGAGGTCGTCACAGAAATTTTCGTAGGTGTACTGCGGGTATTCCTCCCGCATCATCTCGAAGGCAAAAAGGGGAGCCTTTCGGTACAGCCGTCTCGCCTTGCGCATCCTACGGATGTTCTCCAATCGTTCGGGTGTGAAAGGTTTTCCCATGACTGTTTTGGTAAAGGCTACCGCACCATTGCGGTAGCCTGTTCTAGCCTTAGTTCAGATTTAGGATTTCAGTCCCGCTCTTGTGTATATTACTGCACAGTTCAAAAGCCTTTTGTCCGTTCTGCTGTGCCGTACCGCCCAAAACGATGGACTGCAATTTGGCCTCATCATCGTTGTATTTGCGTACATTCTGATAATAGCCCGTTACGGCATTGTATGCTCCGAACAGCGTGCCTTTTGTGGTTTCCATCTGTTGGGTATCGCTCATCATCGCATACGCAAAGGCGTCCTCTACCGTGTTCTTGAAAATGGTCGAAAGTTCGTCCTCCGCACCCTTTTTAATCAGTTCGTAGCTTTCCTTGTTCGGGCACAGTGCCAACTGTATCAGCTTGCGCACTTCTTGGTCGGTTACCCTTACGGTCGTCCAATTGTTGAAGATGTCGCCCAATTGGTCGGTCAGCTTGTTTGCCAATCCCATGATTTTGTGGGCTTCCGCAATACGGTCTCCCGCACCCGATGTATGCTTGATACGCACCACGTTGCTCATGTTGCGGAGCGAAGCGTTAAGGGTATTTTGGCAAACGATACGGATAGGGGTAAATGCCGCGGTAATGCTTCCGCTTCCATCGTGGCTGGTGGTAAGGAAAATATATTTTTCCGTCACATCGTCACCGTTGCCCACTCGGATATATCCCGGCAATTTGGCGGTAATGAATATGCGTTCCCCGTTGCCCAATGCACCCGCCGTCTCGTACATGATGCCTTCCCCGTTGCCGACTATGGAGTCGAAGAAATTGAAGGCTTCGCGGTTCTGTACGATGTGATAGTCCTTGCCAAGCCTATCGCCCAATATGGTTTCGTTATCTGTGCGGTAGGTGAAGAAACTGCTGTCCGAAACGACGCTCTTACCGCTTGGCAGTATATGTATATTCGGCTCTTTGACAACCTCGTAATCCAGTCCCGCAAATTTTAGCGCCTGTGCGCTTGTCGGATAATCTTCCACGATCTGTCCAAGTCCGTGCCATGCCTTTTCCTTAACGCTGAAAAATGAATATTTCCCCGTTCTCTCGTTTAAATTCAAATTGTGTCCCATGATTTCTGTGATTTAGGTGGATAAATAGTTAAAATGGTAGGTCTTCGGTTGGCAGTTCGCTAACATCGGGTACGAAGTTCATTCCCTCCCTAACCGCTATTGGCTGTCCTTCCTTCTTGGCAAAAACCAAGATGTTGATTTCGTTGACGTGGAAAGTGAGCCTTGCTACCGCATTTCCCTCTCGGTCTATATAGGCATTCAGCCCGATACGCCCCGTTAGCTGTACCATAGCCCCTTTTTTGAGCCATTGCGCCCTTTTTGCATCACGCCAAAATGAGCAGTCCACGTAGGTGGTAACTTCCTTTTTCTCTCCGTCCTTTGGCTTGTAGCTGTCGTTCATTGCAATGCTGAAGTTCAACACCTGCCTGTTTTCTCCGATTGTTTTGACTGTGCTGTCTGCTGTCAGTCTTCCGATAATTTCCATGATTTTTGTTTTTTAGTTTTACAATCCTGTTACGCTTCCCTTTCCCCGTGTCCTCTTTAGTTTTTTTGATTTGTTTTTTCCAAAAGAAAAAACGGAAAAAAAGAAAGCAGACAATCAGAGCGGTCAGGAGCAGGAGCCAAAAGGAAACTGAATAATTGGAGGGGACCCTTTGGGGCGGCGGCCGTTTATGCGGTAGTCTTTTGGCTGGGAGGAGCAGGGGCTGACCGCCATACCTTGGCTGCCTTTTTATCCGTTTCGATTGGAAAACACCCCCGGCTTTTTTGCTGTCCTGAAGAATATTGGTACAGTCAGAGAAAATTGTTATATCGGATGGTTGATATCAACGCCCGCCCATAAATCGACGCATGTCATTCGCAGCAGCTGATGGGCTACCCGATGATGAGGTTTGTGCCCAATACCGCAAGTGGTACCGACAGGTCCTTTACCTTTTACTTCCAGAAGAGCGGAAATGATAAAGAGAAGCTGACAGTGGAAAGCCAATATTATAAGGACGGAAGCACAATGAAGACGGTATTCAAGACCACATTGAATACCAGCGACATAGAACAGTTCAATGCGATGCTGAGGAACATCATGAACCATCCCGATTTTGAGATGATCGGTCCAGTTCTGTCAGTGAATAGTTTTAAGTCCAAGCCGTCCACCGGAGTACGCGAACAGCTTACTTTTGGCAAGGGCTATACGAGTTCAGGCACTGGCGAACTTAACATCCAGGTCCCAATCGTATATACCGTAACATATATTAGGGAAAAATAGGCTGTTATTTCACCTTGGCCTTAGCTGAAAAACTTTTAAATTGTACAAGGCCGCCCCATTGCCTTTTTATAAAACTTTTTTTTCGGGCAAAAGGGGCAGCGCATGGCTGTAGAATGACTATTGTTGGGTTGGAGGCCTGACGGAAAAGTATATACACCTGTACACAAAAAAAGGATAGCATCTGATGCTATCCTTTCGCTCTAACTTAACTTATCTACATGTGTTTTCCCCAGGTAGGAGATGCAAAATTAGCTCATGGCAGTTGGCAAGGCTTATATTTTAATAATTTTCTGTTACATGTTTACCATAGTGGAGGTGTTAACCAGCGGCACTCCAATGTGCTTGCCATACTATCAGGTGCAGTACAAAGGAACCCACGGCAAAAATATAGTAGGTTGCCGCCTTCAGGCGGGTATTCCTGAGTTCATGCCTTCCGGCAGGTACGATTAGTATGTCCGCAGTCCCTGCTGCGAACCGGATCGGCACGAGAGGTGGATGGCGGTGGGCTTCTGTCCTTGTAAAATAGACGGTCTTTTTGAAGGTATTTTTAACGGCCATCGCAAATACAATCATGGGACCGATAAAAGGCAGGAAAAAGGACAGGACAAGGGCGCCAAGGACCTTTAATTCGAGGTCTTCCTTTGTTCGGCTATATCCCTTCCTTATGGCTGTTTCTTTGTCTGACAGGATCATATTATGGAATTTTTGTTAGGGTTCTAAGATAGTTTCTATAGGAGGAAAGCGTCTTATACTTACTTCACAAATTGTTTCAAGATTTTTTATGTGGACCATGCACGCCGCATTGCTGGAATTTACATTTGGTATCTGCATAGCGTTTTGTTATGCCTCCATTATTGATGTAAGCCGGGTCTGCGGCAACCTCCTCATCTGCCTAAACGTCAAATTAATCCTCGGCCTTACATCCCTGGCAGTCTTTGGCACATGGTGCTGCCAAAAGCTGTTGGTCGTTCCGCCCATCAAAAGGAATGAGCCGTGATGCAGCGGTATTTCTATGATGGGAATATCCTTCCTGAATTTGTGGCGCAGTTTGAACATTCTTGTTTCTCCAAAAGTTACCGAAGCAATAATAGGGTCTTTGCCCGTATTGTGTTCACGGTCACTGTGCCATGCCACGCCGTCGCTGCCATTGCGATATAAGTTGAGTAAAACACTATTAAATCCCAATTCAGTTTCCTGTTCTACCTTCTGTCTGATGAGGAGCAGTTCTGGAGTCCAATCTGCCCCATTAGGGTCGGCTCCAATGTTGCTTTTATCTTCATACCATGAAATCATTCGAGGAGCCGTTACGGTTTTGTCATAAATCTCCATCTGGTATTCTTTCCATGTTGTTTGGTGGAGTAGTGTTTCATAATATCGGTCAGCGTCTTCCTTGGAGAAGAAGCCGTCAATGAGCATCAGTTCCGTATCGGGCAAATCGAATATCTTTTTACCCTGTGTACCTTGAAAAAAGAGTGAAGTATCATTAAATAGGGTCATGTTTCTGGCTTTTTTATGTGTTATTGTTCTACCAAAACAGTTGGCCTGAAGATTTTTCCAGGATACTTCTGCGTGTAGGTTTCAATGAGTTGCATGATATATTGGTTGCTGCCATATCGGGTAAGATAGCTTTTGATTTCCGAGGAATCGGAAATACCGATGTCTAATGGGATGTAGCCCATGCCAAAAAAGTGGCCGTTTTCCACCCAAATGCAACTGCGTTCATCGGTAGTTCGTCCCCTATCTATAATGCCAAAAGTTGGCCTACCTGCCAGCAGGTAATCAAGTGCCTGGTTTACTTTATCATTATGTTCCTCTACACAAGGTAAATCGTCGGGTGCTTTCTTAGCAGTAAATTCGCCTTGTTCCGCCGTATGGTAGTGGCAAAACCGATGGTCAATAAGAAATTCGCCTGCCAGTTTTAGTAACAGGTTAATGCCGTCATATTGGGAGTGGAACAATTCGACACCTTCCTGTCCTTTGGCCAGCTTGCCGATCGCCAGATATTGGTAGCCGTTACGTGCTTCGTAATGGTAAAGCGCAAACTTGGGTTCAAACCGTTTTAAAGCTTTGTTATGTATGGGCCAAAGCTTTTTGATTTCGCAACATTCTAACAACAGTGCCATAAATTCGGTAGCACAGATTTCATAGGAAATGGAGTAGATATCTCGCATGAAATTTTGGCGTTGGGGTGTGATCTTGTGTCCCGAGAAATGCTGTGCCACCCTTTTTTTCAGGTTCTTTGCCTTTCCCACGTAAACCACCTTTTTTGATCGGTCGTAGAAATAATATACGCCAGGCTTTTCGGGCAACTGTTCAAAATCTGAAGGCAGTAGGTTGGGCGGTAAGTTTTGGTCGTGCGAATTTCTACTGATCATTTTTTGGATGTGCCCCTCTTCATCCCACAGCATCAAGCGTGAGAACAGGATGGCTGTGGCATCGGCATCACCACCCGCACGGTGCGCTTTTAGCAATGGTATGTCTAGGGAACGGCACAGGTTGCCCAAACTGTAAGATGAGAGCCCAGGCCTTATTTTCCTTGCTGTGCGCACCGTGCATAATTTCCTTGCGGTCCATTTAAAACCCGATAATTCCAGTTCATGACGGACAAAGGAATAGTCGAAGTTTACGTTGTGGGCTACAAAAATACGGTCTTGCAGCATTCCCAATACCTTTTCAGAAATGTCATCAAATATGGGCGCGTCGGCAACCATTTCGTTATTGATACCAGTAAGGGCAAATATGGGTGGCGGTATATCCTTTTGCGGATTGACCAGCGTTTCCCAACGGTCAATGATATTTAGCCCGTCATGAATGATGATACAGATTTCGGTAATGCGGCTATGTGAGGCGTTACCTCCCGTGGTTTCTATATCTACTATGGCATATTCTCTTTTCTTCATCTTGCTTTCTCTGTTAGGTTTTGTTCATCTTATGCCTTGGCAGTCCAATCTCATGTTCCTGCGGATAGGGAGCCCGATGGGTCATGCTGACGTCTTCCTTGATGTTCTGCTGCGCCTTGTATTGTTTGGCATCGGAATTAGCATATCTCGGATCTGGTATAAACGGCATTTTTGCCATCTTGTGTATGGTAATGGTAGGAAAATGGAAATCTACCTCCACCGTTCCCAACAGCAGGTAGCAGCCCCCGCCCTGAAAAGGGTAATTTTTCAGCGAGTCGGGAAAATGGGCGGTATCGAAATAATCGCCGTTGGCATCAATCCATGTCCCAAAGTACATGACGCCCTTTTTGGTAGGCACGTGCTTCCTTGAAATGAGATAGGCCAGCATGCGTACTGTTTTCTTATGGTGCTGCAAAAGCTCCGAGACCATCGTGTTTCCCCTGAACTTTGTGACCAGCAGGTCAAAAGGGGAGCAGGACACGGGAAAGCTGAGCAGTTCGATCTCGTCGAAAGCGTCCTCAAAAGGCGAGCGTTCCAGTTTCGGCAGGGCATATTCCTTTACGGGTTCGTTCAGCAGCGATAGGGTTCTGTTTTCTGGCCAGTAGTTCACCAGTATCAGCCTTGCTGCTACCAGCAGCTCGTTCTTGCTCTTGCCCGTGAAGCGGAACGCGCCGATAAAGATGAGTATCTGTACGGATTCTATGCCTATCGGTATGCGGTTGATAAAATCTTCAAGGGAGAGATAGTTCCCGTTTTCGATACGTTCGGTAATGATGGACTGCGCCAGTCTCGTTTCCAATCCTTCCAAATGCATCAGCCCCAAAAACACGTCGGTGCCATACAGCGTCGTTTCGTATTCGCTCATGTTGATGCAGGGATTGTGTATGGTTGCCCCTGACATCCTTGCCTCGTGTATGTAGACCTCCGTACGGTAAAATCCGCCCTGGTTATTGATAACGGCTACCATGAACTCTATGGGGTAGTGTACCTTCAAATACAGGCTCTGGTAGCTTTCCACGGCATAGGATGCCGAGTGCGCCTTGCAGAAGGAATAGCCCGCAAAGGATTCTATCTGTCTGTAGATCTCCATGCTCAGTTCCTGCGGATGGCCCTTTCTGGCACAGGATATAAAAAAGTCATCCCGTACTTTCTGTAACGCAGCCTTAGACCTTCCTTTGCCGCTCATGGCCCTTCTTAGGATATCCCCATCCGCTGCGGTAAGCCCGCCATAATGGAGGGCAATCTTGATGACGTCTTCCTGATAGACCATAATCCCATACGTTTCCCCAAGCTGTTCACGGAAGACCTCATGGAAATACTCGAACTTGTCGGGGTTGTTATGCCGGAATATGTATTCCCTCATCATTCCCGATTGTGCTACTCCCGGGCGTATGATGGAGGAAGCGGCTACCAAGGTCTTATAGTTGTCGCATTTTAATCGCCTCAACAGTCCCCTCATGGCAGGGCTTTCGATATAGAAACAGCCTATGGTCTTCCCAATCTGGAGGTAATCATTTGCGGCCTTCTCGTCCTTTGATAGGCTGTTGTCCCTGATGTCGACCCTGATGCCCCTGTTCTTTTGGATAAGCTTTACGGAATCGTCAATATGCCCGATGCCACGCTGGCTCAGGATGTCGAACTTGTCAAAGCCGATGTCTTCGGCCACGTGCATGTCGAACTGCACGATAGGGAAACCTTTTGGCGGCATCTCCAGCGTGGAGAAGTTGGTGATCGGCTCTTCGGAGATGATAATCCCGCATGCGTGCATACTCCGCTGGTTGGGATACTTTTCAAGCATCAGGCCATAATGCTGCACCTTGCGCACCACTTCGTTTCCGTCGTGCATATCCATCGGGTTTTTTGCCAGTTGGTCCAGTTCTTCCTTTGGAAGCCCGAATACCTTGCCGACTTCTCTAAAAATCGAGCGGTACTTGAACTCGACGTTGGTACCGCAAAAGGCCACATGTTCCCGTCCGTATCGGTTAAAGATATATTCCAGGATGACGTCCCTTTC
>ERZ781399.1856-NODE-1856-length-17925-cov-5.021880_pt1 | contig 17925 bp, 20 predicted proteins | sample MGYA00511014_ERZ781399 | MGnify/ENA primary metagenome ERZ781399 (study PRJEB29847, sample SAMN06458254) | wastewater metagenome | isolation source: Wastewater bioreactor | place: South Africa: Cape Town | study: EMG produced TPA metagenomics assembly of the...
ATAGCTTCGTATTCATTTCGGAGAGATTGTATTTGTTTGTGTGGTTTTCACCAATAAAAATCCGCGTACACAAAGTGTATGTGTGTGTTAGTTAGTAAATAACTCAGTCCACTGCTAATACTTATGAAATTTTTCTTTTGAATTGAATTTAAACTTATACTTACTTGCTGTTTTAGACCATAAAAAGATCTCAACATGCGTCTCGAGACTTGTTACTACTGTTCATCAACGGTTTGGCCAGGTCATGGCATTCAATTTGTTCGAAACGATTGCAAAGTATTGAATTGAAGTGATTTAATCGTAGCGCTAAATTTCTCTCGAAATAGATCTTTCGATTTTGTCGATCACGTTGTCATCGAGCATTCAAGAAGAAATGGAATCCACGTAAATCTCGATGGACAAAAGCTCATCGAAAATTTACGGGCAAAGATTTAACGACTGATTCAACATTCGAATTCGAAAAACGCCGAAATGAACTAGTGATATACAACCGTGAATTATGGCAAAATACAGTCAAAGTTATGGGACGAATCGAAGAAATCCCTACCAAACGTGAACGCCATCACATCATGAAACGGTAAGAATCCGAGAAAAAAACAAATAAACCAACGAAAAACTCTTGTTCTTAGTCTCCGACAAGGTACACTCGATCGAAAAGCAGCCGATCTTCGTGAAGTTCGTGATTATATTCATCTTGTTCGTGCGCCCAATGCAACGAAACCAATGGAAGAAATCGAAATGGTTCAAAAAGCCATGCAAAAACGTGAAGAAGCCGGTGAACTTCTCACGAAAATTGGCTCGACTGTTGCAACAACAAAGAAAATGTCGGCATTACGTCGACGTGCACCGAAAATCGAAGTTACAATGGAAACATCCGATAATGAACAAATACTTGAAGAATCCATGGAATAATTGTTCAACTTGTTTTTGTTGTTTTCGTTTTTCGATAGAAAAAAATAAAAATGTGTACGAATATTCTCAACATGATGATATTTATTCGTTCTTTTCATTTCTTGCGATGATGATCTACGCATATATGTCGCATCTTTTTTTAAAACTACTGATAATAATAATTTATCAGTACGATAAAACTTGTGACTACATACACGTTCGAAGTATTTTCAAACGACATGCTCACGTCAAATTTATCAGCGATAGGTGTTGAAAAAAATGGTCTCGAAGAAGTTAGCCGATACATTTATGCCATTGTTTTTCCCGTTATTTTCTTTCTTGGTCTTATTGGCAATTTACTTTCATCGATTTTATTCTCGATAACCAAACTCAATCAAATATCATGCGGTATCTATTTTCTTCTCTTAGCTATTTTCGATTTGTCAGGTTTAATCGGTGGTCTACATCATTGTCTAACTATTGGCTATCAAGTTAAAGTCACAAGTGCAGCATATTGTCGTGGAAGAAATTTTCTTCTCTACATGTCCATGGATATGACATCGTGGATGATTGTTGCGATATCAGCTGATCGATTTTTAAAAGTTAAATATCCGATTGAAGCACGAATGTATGCAACACGACGATTATCAATTATTGTTTCAGCTGTTATATGTATTATACTTCTAATTAAAAATTTTCATTTATTAACTGTTTTTATCGGTGATTTTACACCCAATGCTGTTGATAATTGTGATCCAAATCCTGAATATCCAAGTTATGAATTCTTTTTCAAAACAATCTGGCCTTGGATTGATCTAATTGTTTATGCTTTATTACCATTTATTCTCGTTACGATTTGTAATGCGTTGATTATATCCGATCAATATAAACGACGTTTAAAATTACGTCATCGAAATATCGATATGTCATTGATCAGTTTACTGTTAGTTAGTTCAATATCATTAATTGTTTGTAATCTTCCAATAACTATACTCGCTGTTATTTATCCATATATATCATTATCTTATGATACGAAAGATTTGTATGATAGTGTTGCATTTGCATTCGATATTCTTCGTTTACCATCGTATGCTTCATTAGCTTTGAATTTCTATCTTTATTATTATACATCGATCTTATTTCGACAACAAACGATTCTTCTGTATCGACGTTTATGTCGAAAAGAAATCCGTGAGGATGAAATGGAATTACCAACACGAATCTATACACGTGATCATGATCGATCGAATTCAATCGACGATACTCAACCAAATTCGTTAACATCACATACAAGTTTTACTGAGCTCAATGACGAATAGATTTATTTGTCAACTAAATAACGAACTAGTGCAAAATAGGAATTCGATGATTTCTTCTGTGAAAATTGTGCATAGAGAATAATTTCTCGTTGAGGTACGACAATATCTTGTTTGAATATTTCATCTTGAATTTCGATTTCTTCAAACCAATTTCCATCGAGTGTTATTCGTCCGTAGATCGCTTGAGGAATTCGACAATGAAGAGATAATTTCGTGCCTGATTTAAGATATCGATCGAGTGGTGAATAAATTTGACATTTAGCTTCAAGAAATTTTCCATAAGTTATCGGCAGAATTTTTCGTTGTTGAAAATCTCTATTCGATATTTGTACATTTAATTCAATTGTATTGAACAAATAATTTAAATTCGGCAAACGATTAGCATAGATAACGAGAGTATAGAATCCACTTTTGTATGGTGCAAATAAACATTGCCAAAGCTGTCGATTGGAATCGAATTGTGTTAGACAAGTACTACGATGATCATCATCTTTACTTGAACATGACAATTGAATATCATTCGGTGCTTGAATAAGAATTTCAGCAAGTGATTCAAACGAATCGAAATTGACAAGATGAGAACATCGTGGTGAAACGATTGTTAAATCAAATAGGAAATAGTACGCATGAAGATTAGGCAAATATATGTAGTCTTTCAATGAGATCGTTTTTGATAACAATTGCCAACGAGATTCTTTTGGTAAATGATTGTAAATCATTGTTTCAGGCCGAGTTAGAAAATAATAAGGTTGTAGAACTTGTTTGTATTCAAATTTCGAATCGATATATCCACTTCCCCAAGCTGCATCGAGTAGATACCATTGATTATGTTCGAGTTCGACTGCATTCCATGTATGATTTGGTTGAAGAAAATTCGTTTGATGAATATGAAAATGTGTATCTTTTGCATAGCCAATGATCTTCGAACAATTAATATTGATTTGTTCACAAAGAATTTGAACTAAACTTGCGTAACCTTCGCAATTTGTTTTGCCTGAACGAAGAATTTCTTCGGCATTGACATGTTTTGCATCGAGATCATAGGTTATATTTTGTGAAATCCAATAGAACATCATCCAAACATGATCGAGACGATTCGCTTTTGAAAATGTCTCTTTTATTAATTTAACTAGCTGATAAATTGACGATGGTTGCCATTGATTGATGACTTCTCGATAGGAACTATTGTCAATCGCTATTTGCCGTTGACGAATGAAATCCATATCGAAATTATTCGGATTCAATGGCCAAAGATCAATCGGTTCCGATTGTTCGGTTATTTCCGATGGAATCGGCGTTTCATCTTTCGGAATCGGCTTTTTTTGTCGTCGTTGTCGAGATTTTTTTCGTTTTCGTGAATATTCATGATCGATCAATATCGGTTTTAACCGTCGATATGGATCGATAAATGCCGATGCATAATTAATAAATTCTGGTTTCTCAGGTACGTAGACTTGTCGATGAACAACTCGTTTTCGTTGTCGATGTGAACGAGTTGGCGATGATTTCACGGATCGAACCGGTACAGATTGCGCTCGAACTCGATTATTATTCGACACTGAAACTTGAATATTCTCTTTTTCAACAATCGAAACAGAATTGATTACCATTGTATTGTTCGTTGAGTTTATTTAACAAAATGTTCGTATTCTCTTGTCTCGACTAGCAATTGGCAATTTACATTTTCTTTTATTGAAAAAGAAAAGAAAAGAAATTTGAATATGTATGTATGTATTCTTTTCTCTTTTATTATGACTAATCAGCTTGTTTGTATGAAATGAAAACCGTAAAACATTTGAGCAATGAAAAAAGAAAGCAAAACAAATAAAGAAATCACATTGAAACTATAACAGAAAGTTGGAAATACGTAAGAACGTGAAGATAATGTTTTAGTAGTTATTATTGCTTTTAGAGTTCACCGCCTTTCTTCGCTGTTCCGTCACGTTCGAAACCAGTCAAACCATCTGTAGCTTCACGAGCGATATATTTAACGAAATCATCAACTTCACGGCCACCTTCGTATTTTCTTGGATTGTTCTTGTCATTCTTAGGAGCGAAATAGATCGTTGGAAAACCTCGAACATTATATTGACTTGGAACATCATTTTCAGTTGCATCCATTTTAGCACTAAACAGAACAATTTGCTTAGCAACTGAAAAGATTTCTCGTCAATTCAACTTACATTGTAATACCATTTTCATTTTTCAATTTCTTAGCTAATTCATCATATTTCGGCGCGAGTGATTTACTAAAAAGTTGAAATTCGAATTGATTTATTCGGTAATTAAAAGCGCGTTGAATCTTACCAATGACCACACCACGGAGCATAGAATTCAATGAGAACATCTTTGGTATTGTCATTGACGATTTCATCGAAGTTTTTGGCGACAACAACTTTGACATCTTCGGTTTGTTCGGGAACTTCTTGTGATTTCAAATAGGGTTCGAGTTTGCCTTCGGCTAATTGTCGAGCAAATTGTTCGAGTGCTTCGAAACTGAATTCATCGGTTAAACGATATTTTTCATCATTTGAACCTCGAGCAAGTACATATTTGGCGTCTTTTTTGACGTCAGTGATACCGAATTGACTGATTTCTTGACGAAATTCATCGACATTACTAACAGCAAATTTAACATCGACATTTTCTTCGGCTAATTTCTTGGCAACTTTCAAAATTCGATTACGAACATAGTTCGTGCCTTTTGGATCACGGGTATAATCAACATTGTAATAAACGACAACTGTTGGTTTCGAATAATCACCGGCATTCGATGCTGTACGAACACCGACGAGACCGTTACTATGAAAGTAAACAAAAATATTCAAAAGGAAAAATGAAATCGTTGAAGTTCAAATTACACTTTGCTGAGAATGAAAGATTTGACAGCATCGCCAACACCTTCGATGGCTTGATAAGCTTCTTCGAATTTCGATTGTAATCGTTTAGGTTGGTGAATAAGAATTTTACTAGAAGAATGGTAACATCGAAAATCTTTGCCTTTCGAACGCAATCAATTTCTCAAATACTTTGTTTGACCGACTTTGTCGAGAATTTCTTTAGCTGTTGTATAAGCAAATCGGAATTTTTCCGATAGTTGACCAGCAACTTTGACAAGATCATTTTTCAATGCACTTGTTTCACTTTCAAAATAACCAATAATGCCATGATCGTTATGTTCTAAGAATTTCTCGTATTCAGCTAAAGTATTAAGAACACGATAGGCTGGACCAGCTTTGGATTTCATTGTCGAAACAATTCCAGCTAAAAAAACAAAAGATAAATATTTTGAAATTCTATTCGAATTTCTATTTACCAGCTTCTCGTGGCCCATTATAATCTTCAGCAACTTCACCATTTTTGAAGATTTTCAAAGCTGAAAAAAAGAACAATCAAATTACAGAAATTATTACTCAACTCGTAAACATACTTGGATAACCGCTGACACTAAATTTATTACAAGTATTAGTTTCAACAGTACAATCAACCTAGAGTCATATTTAGAGAACGATTGCTCTCTCTCTCTCTCTCGAATTCTTCATTTTACTTTAGCTAATGCCACTGGTGGATCATTTTGTGCCAATGTAGTTGCAGCTTTTTCATATTCAGGTTGAAGTCGTTTGCCTTGAGAAAAAAATCAAATCAAATCAAATTGATTTCATTCATTTTTCTTTCTTCCTTTTTCAAACTTACAATGGCCACACCATGGTGCATAGAATTCAGCGAGTAGGATGTCATATTGTTTAACTTTAGTTTCAAAATCACTGTCAGTTAAAACAAGAACATCACTTGCTAATGTGCATGAAATAAGACCAAGTAAAATCGTAAGATATTGTATTGAAGTCATCGTTTATCTATGAGCAATGCAATGCGAATATACGACAGATGCCTTGTTTTATAAAAGCAAGTTGATGAGCATGTTAAGACTTGGACAAATCTGATTGGAGATAGATTTTATACCAATCATGTTCGATATAGATAACGATTTCATTAAGAATTTGAGAGATTTTTTTCGAATGTTTTTTCTTATCATTCAATTGAACGAATTTAATTGTGAATTTACACGAAATTCTTATCGAATTTTCGTCGGTTGGTTAGCAGACTGACGAATAGAAAGCCAAGTATTGCTAGTACCGCCAAATACTACTACTCCCACTACTACTACTACTACTACTACTATAAATAAACATCTGCAAAGCTAAAAATTCTTGCACCAAAATAAAAACATTAAACGGACTTTTTCGTCTTTTTTTTTATAAGAATGTTTGATTATCAAATGTACAGTTTGTCAAACAATATACATCGCGTCCACTTGAAATAAACATAAGCATTCTATCAAATAGCCGAGAGTAATTTTACAAGAAAAAGAAAAGAAATTTGAATCGTTATGTTTCTCTCTTTCTTTTCTTTCTCTCTCTCTCTCTCTCTCTTTCTCTTTGTCAGGCATCGATTTAAAATCAAAATAAGAAAGTTGATTTTAAGAGTCGTCTGTTTGCATTTCGAAGAGAAACAACAGAAAAAAGAATCATGCGTGAATCGCTAACATTGATCGAACATTCGAATATTTTTTATAATCAATTACTAACGAAAAAAAATGTTGATATCTATTCATCTCGACATCTTATCAGCATACCAAGACAACAAATCAAACAATCACGTTCAGATAAATTAATTTTACCATCAATCGATAAAAATACTCAACGTACTCAAAAGAAAATCAACCGTCCTATCTACCGAACATCTCTTTATCATTCGAATTCAGCACTTAATCATCATAATAATTTATCAACACTGACAGGTCGAGGAACGAAATATGATCGAGTTCAACCTGTTCGTGATGATGATACAGTCAGAAATCTTCAACGTCATCATGCGCCACCGCCAAGTCCATCCGATGATCAACTCGAACGGATCTTTTCCGATCTAAATCGAACGAGAGTATCATCACCAAGATCCGATCTTGAAACAGATGGAAATGTTCCATATCGTCTACCAGCATTGAATCAACCAAGTCGACAACGATCAACTGATTTACATATGAAATCAACGCTATCGAATTATCTTCAAACATATTACTAAAATAAATTCGTATTTTTTGTTGTATATCTATGAAAATAAACACAACTGCCGCAGTTTTCTCAACGAAACATCGACTGATTAATAAAAAAAATCACAATAATTTCTTTTCATGAGTAGCCAGTTAAGTGAAGTCATTGAAATAATTACTTTCTTCCGAAATCACTTCAATTTACGATTCTTTTTCTATTCAGTCAACATTTGTTGTCAGTCGAACTAAATTTATTATGTTTTTTTCTTTATTTAAATCGATATTTGTAATAACTAACATATTGATAATCAACAATGTCTAGATCTTGCGAACAAATTCACTATTCTAAAGTTCAAATGGTGTAATCAGTGATAGACAAAACGAAAAGTGTACTTTCAGTTTTTCTTTTGTCACGCAAAGGATACAATCAAGTTTTCTCGAAAAGTAATTAGCGATTTTAAAGACTCGTTGGCACAATATTTTTCCTAATCATTTTATAAAAAGGAAATAACAACAACAACAACAACAGCAAACAAAGAGAAAAAAAGAGCAATAGACTCCATATGGAGTTATCTGTTTGCTATTGAGAGGCATCGATTAATGGACTCATGTTAACAGACAATCGAGAGAACATAGAAGATCAATTGTTCTATTTCCATTTAGATTTCAATATGATCATGTCGATTTTCTATAGTATTATAGCATTGATTCTTTTTTCTCTTGTTTATATCGTTGGATTAGTTGGCAATGGTCTTCTAATCTGTAAGCTCAATCAAAAATAATAAAAAAAAAGCGAAAACTGTCATAATGACATTTCTATTTAGTTATCGTATTTCGTCAGAAAACTCTTCGTACAGTGCCGAATTTACTCGTTGTTAGTTTAGCATTTGGCGATTTCTTATTCGTTCTTTTCTGCGTCCCATTCGGTGCTGTTGCTTATGCACTCGAATATTATCCATTTTCGACGAAATATTGTCGTTTTGAAAATTTTATTATTAATCTTTCATTGGGCGTGTCAGTTTTTTCCCTATTAGCATTAAGTGCAGATCGATATCAAATTATAACAAAACCATTTTCAAGTCATGCCAATGATCCAACAAATCGATTGAAATTTATTGTTTGTTTCATTTGGATTCTATCGGCTCTACTTGCTCTACCGGAAATAATCTACAGTGGTAAGACAAGAACAATATTTAACATTTTATTCAATTCTTGAGTTTCGCTTTTTTTTGTCAAAGGTGTTATGTCCGAATTAATCATCTTACCAAATAATACAACGAAGACCTTGATAGTTTGCTTGAGTCCAAATGAAAATATTCTCATACAAAATCATTATTTTATGATTATCCGACAGATATCTCGTTTAATCATTTATTATCTTATGCCATTGATATGCATTTCAACATTTTATATTCTCATAGCTAAAACATTATTTCAAGCCAAAGATGATGTCATCTACTTTCGAAATACATCATCCATAGGATCTAATAATAACAATAATAATGATGAAAATCGTAAAATAAGTGCAACAATGAGCAATAATCGAGAAATATTTATTAGTAATCAAGAGAAAAGAACTCGAAAGCAAATACTTGCTCGACATAAAGTCGCCAAAGTTGTCCTATTTTTATGTTTAGTTTTTTTTCTTTGTTGGTTGCCGAAACAAATCCATGATCTCTATTGGTAAAAATAAAAAATATCTCAACTATTTTCTTCGGATGTTTTCTTTCTTTTTGTTCAAGGTATATTGGTGTTCTTGTTTATTCGTCGAATTGGAATCATTTCTGGCAAGTTAATAAAACATTAGCATTGATTTTAATTTATGTTTATTCATGTATTAATCCATTTGCACTCTATTTTCTTTCGTCAACATTTCGTCATTTTTATAAACGATATTTATGTTTTTGTACACATAGTAAATGTTGTTCAAATAGATATTTACGACAACAACGACGTCGAACAACAAATGAATCGACATCAACAAATGAATATCGACGTTATTCAGCAGCAACAACAAATCCAACAGTAACAACAGTGTTTCTCGAATTAAATCGAATTAAATCACCGGATTATTCCTAACACAATATATGAATACCTTGACTCAACAACAACACATCTGCTTTTATTTAGAATGTGTTATTTCATCTGTTCGTTGCAGTTTGATTGTTAGCAGACTTCAATGAGAAAAATAAATATATAGCTAGACGTCAATTCAAATCTAACCCATTCTTTTGTTTCATTTTTTTTTCTCAATTTATTATCAAAGATAATTTCTAAGAACTATTGCGTTTTTGAAAAATAAAAAGACAAAAAGTATCTTGAGGCGAAGTCACCCAATCAACAATTGACTATTTTTAGGAAAAATCCATTAACCTTGAATTTTCTGAAAAAGAAAATATATACTTATGATAAATTCATTTCAATTGATTCAATTAGAGGAAGACCTATATATCATTGAATGGTTCTTCTTCTTCTTCTTTATTTTTTTATCTATAACTTATATAATGAGAAATTAATTGAATATACGTATCAACAAAAAAATGTTGTCAGTTTTGCAATTAGAAATTTGAATGATGTGTCATGTAAAAATAATGGCGAATATTTTGTTTGTCTTTCGATTAATTCAATTCGAGTTTTCCTTGAGATGAGAATAGAAAATATATATCTGTTGGATCGAGAAAGTTCGCCATAAAATTTCACTAAAGAATATTTAATAATCGTAATTGAATAATAAAATAGCACATATGTATTATTAATCGATCATATATTATATGCCTGATGAAGTTTCTTTGGCTTGATTTTCTCTTCTTCTTCTTCTTCTTCTTCTACTATCAAGATTGACGATCGAACTCGAGTTATTTTTCAATATAGACGAAGAATAAGACAAATGTTTTTGTTGCATTCTATGTTTATTTATTGTTCTTCAAGAGAAAACTCGTCAAAATCAATGTATTAGTTGTCAATGATTCGTTTTTATTGAGTAAGACACTCCCACATACGAAGATAATAAAAAAAACAATACACACAGCATGAAACTAGTGACTTTGAAGATTTCTTATAAATATTTATTGATATGCATTGCCTGACAGCACATACTCGTTTATATTGCATAGGCATCAATCCGATAGAGAGAGATAGTGCTTTCTTGAGATTTATATTTTCTTACGAAAAAAAAAAAGAAAGACTGACCTTGTTAAAAGACTTTTACAAGTAGATTTTTCCATGCATAAGCATGACATTCATTATTTTCGAATTAATCGACCAAATATTATGTTATTTTCTATTTTCTCTCTCTATTTTTGTTTATCTATTAAAACATTCTTTACGCTTTTCTGGTCTATTTCTAGAGAAAACATACACACATACACAAACGCATACAGACACTTGAAAGTCTAATAAACACAATCCAATGGCAGCACTCTGTCCTCGAACAGAATATGAATTACTTTATGATACTTTGATTCATAAGCTCTATCTTAGTCTAACTCCATTTATTATTTGTATTGGCTTTCTTGGCAATACTCTCACAGTTTGTGTATTTATTTTAACTGATCTCAAACGACAACCTGTTTCAATCATCACAATTACATTAGCTATTGTTGACTCATTTGTTCTCTTAATTCCTGTTGCATTTCTATGGCTTGAGCAAGTTCTTCAACGAGATTTTACTGAACTATCATCATTCTGGTGTCGTACTCATGGTTTGTATTAATCGATTTCAAATAAAAGAAAAGTTTTTCTCTTCTTCTTCATTTAGGTTTTTTTGATTTGTCATTTACATGTTGTTCAAGTTGGTTGATGGTTTCCATATCTTTCAAACGGTTCTGTGCTGTTTGGTTACCTCATAATAATAAAACAATATTTACACATCGAAAAACATTTCTTCTCGTTTTAATTATTATTTCTTTTTCAACATTACTTTCAACATGGTTTTTATCTGTTGTTAAACATACGGATCTATCAACAACATTATTAAATAAAAATGAAACACAACTGAAATGTCGAGTCACAAATGATAGTCTCTATGATTCAATGGGTATGTTGGCTGTGATTATGAATTATATACTTCCATTTATCTTTGTTCTTCTACTTAATTCAACTGTTATTTATCGTTTATGTCGACGTGGTATCGTCGAATTAACATCATCAATAACTGTCATGTTAACACTTGTTTGTATTGTACATTTATGTTGTACGTTACCATTTCAATGTTGGTGGATTTATTATGAAATACCCGATCGAACAGGTGATTGTTCATGGTTAAAAACAAAATTAATTTGGCGTACAATAACATTTACGATACGAAATCTTAATTATATGGCGAATTTTTTTCTTTATTCATGTTCATCGAAATTATTTCGTGATGAATTAAAAGGCCTGATATTTCTTTGTTTATTACCACATGAAAAATATCAAAGTTATCATTATCGTCGGCAATCATTGTACGATAATATGCAACAGCAACGCGTTTCACTAACACATTTAATTATGCGACGAATAAGTCGTGCAACTGAAGTAACCAACGTCGGTATTATTACCAGTGGAACTATTCAAACGAACGCGCCTATTGGAAATGTTTAACAACACATTCCGTTGTAGAAAAAAAGAAAGAAAGAAAATCTAATGTCCAAAGTATTAAAAAGAAAACAATATTATTTTGATTTTATTTAGAAAAATAAATAAACACACATATGTTTTGAAAAATCACAATTAATTAATTACTAGAAAGACAATCGACTAGATAAAGAAATCGAATTAACTCCACGATTCAACGAAATCTTCGAGAACACTTGTTTCAATTTCATTGATTCGTTCGGTTAAACACAATTGTTCATTTGAATAATTAAATTTATTATAAATTGATAACGAATTGAAGAATCGATATAATTCATTTAAATTCGAAAGAGTTCGTTGACGAAGTAATGGAAATGTTGAAGGCAAATTGTCGGAATTTATTTGCCCGAATTTCGATTCGAGAAGTTTAGTTAAACGAATTGAATACGTTAAAAATGTATCCGTTGTCGATAATTGGCTTGTGATCCCATAATCAGCAGCAAAAGCAAAGCGAACACTAAAACAAACGAGTAGAATTCGTCATATTAAAACTCGAATATGAAAACATACAATTGAAAATATTCAATGTCAGCATAAGGCATAGCTAGAAGTATGTCGAGTAATTTACAAGCATAGAGATACATTTTATATGTTGCCTGTGTATTCGTTGTTGATGTTAGTTCATTCATTGTTAATCGTTGAAGATTACATTTAGCTGTATCATTTTCATTTTCATTATTAAGAATATCTTGTTCGATTTGTAGGAAAATTTGAATTAATTCCGACATAAATGTTGGCCAAAACGATGATAGAATTTTACTTGATATACGTAGAACTAAAACGCGTAGAAGAAGAAATATTTGTGCATTTATTATTGGTATTTGAGAAGATTTTAATAGATCCGATATAAAACCAAGAATATCCGGTAGATTTCGAGTAAATTGATCTTTTTCCGATGAATAAATAACAAATGCCAAACGTTTAATAAGCATAGCACGTTGTTCATATTCTTGATCTTTCGAAACAAATAAACCGGTTTGAACTGCATTGATTCGTGTCATGAGATCACGAAATGATAGAGGTTTATCTTTTGTTGAAATACGATCAATAATCGTTTTCCATTGTCGTAAAGTAACAAGATCAACTTGAAAAAAATTCGTGTCAAATAATTGTTCGAGTACTTCTTTTTTCCATGTTTTTTTCGTGTAGGAATATTGTGAAAGATTAAATAGAAGATTCGTTGCTGAACGATAGAATGATGCTGTCGAAAGATTATGCGTACGAACATAGGGCATAACATTCGTGACAAGACTTTGCAAATATGGAATGATAAGACGATCTTTTTCATCGGTTAAATTGCAAACCGTATCGACAAGTTTAGGTGCATGTTCGGAAAGAATTGTCAAAGCTGTAAGACTCGAATTAGATGATTGTGAATTTTCTAAATGGAGGAAATTTCTAGAGTAAAAGAGAAGTTGCTCAACAAACCATCGTTTTCAGTCTCGGGACTTGTTTCTGTTTCAGTAGATGAATCAGCTGCTGAATCGAGATCAGGTTGAGGAAGACGACCTTGTAATGTTTTACGTAACCATCGTGGATGTTTCAATGATGATGAAACAATACTATTACAATTCTCCAATGCTTTCATAATAATTTCCTATGTAAAAATAAAAAAATTTTATCAAATCAAATATTTGAATAATCTACTTGTAAATCTTTTAAATCTCGTTTTTCGATCAATGATAACGAATGTTCAACATAGATACTCAAAATTCTTTCAATACAAAATGCAAATAAGTCATAATTTAATAAATTTTTGTTTTCAAACTTGATTATTAAAAATGTATTCGACGATGAAGTTGATTGTGCAAGACATTCTTTTAAAAATCCTGCTAAAATCGACCAACAATCAATGGTTACATTCTTCATTTCTTCAAAATAAACAACAAGAAATTGCAAACACCAACTATTATAAATCGATTTCTTCTATAAAAAAAAAAGAAAAATCATTCGTTCGTTTGTTTTTGTTTCATCTCATCCGTCTCACTTTATCATTTCGAACTAATTCATTCATATGATAGATCATATCGTGTAATGAATAAGTTTTAATTTGAATTAGAATATGTATCAATGCTTGAATTTCTTCGGATATTTTCTGTTGTTTTTTACGTTCATTATTCCAACATTTAATCACTGTACGAATAAATGACAGACCGTTGGTTTTAGTTAATGACGAGAAAAATTCAATGATTGTCTCTCGAATTTGTTCACTATGATCCGATGATGGTAAATGTTTCCAAATAAACAACGAACTCGACATAATCGATGAAAGTTTCGCTAGAATAGCTTGACGTGCATCCGATATATCATTTTGATTAATTTTAATCTAAAGAAATTCTTATTTTGAAAACAAAACAAAAATTAATTTTCATTAAGTAATTATACTTTTTTCATCCAATTTAGTGGACATAGTGGTTGATTAAAATTCTGACTAGGATTCGTCGTATTACCAAGACAATAATTACAAATATAGGAAAGACGTTGAATGAAATAAATTATATAATAAAATACATCGAATGAAGAAAGACATCTAAAATAAAAGATCAGTTCAGTATGATCTTTTTTTCTAATCGTGATTTCATACTTAAATTTCGTTTTAATATTTTGTTGATTTTGATATTGAACAAGAAAACATAAATTTCGACAGATTTGTTCGATTATTTTGATACTAATCATTTTCAATGATGAACCACAATGTGGTAGAATTCGTACGATTAAATCAATCATATATCGATGATTTTCAATGGTTTGTATTTGTTTTAAATATTGTACAATAATTGAAATGAATATTGTTTGAGAAACAATCGGTTGTGAAATAAGATTCGAATCATTCGATAGAATAATATATTCCAAAAGAATAATTTCTTCAATCAATTGTATTAATTGTTTTAAATATTGTCGAGAGAGTTGTTTATGTAGATGAACTTGTGTGTTTAAAAGATCATTTTGATTGATTCGATTGAAAAGAATGGAAAGTATTTTTTGAAATGAAACTTTCTTCAATAAATTAACAACATAATTAACAATCATTGAATTATCAATACATTTGTATGATAAATCATGACATATACGTGTCAATAAAACTAAACATTGCATTTGTATTTGACAATTTTCTTCGATATGATCTGTTTTCGAACAATAGCTAAATGTGTAGATTAGTAATGTTTTTAATAGAATATATAAATAGGAAAGATATTCTCGATTTGTATCGTTGATAAGTGTAAATGTTTGAATATGTTTAAAGAACATTTTTAACATAGTACGATTTTCATGATCATTTGTTGATGTTGTTAATAGTGTTTGAATGAGTTGTTGAGGTAGAAGATCGAATAAATATTCGATGATGTTTAATGCTAAACTAATTGGTTTAAAGTTGAATGTTTGTTGAGCATAGAGAAGAATGAGAGTATCTTGAAATTCTTCAACGGATGGTTCGTCGATTGGCATGGGTGGAAAACGTGGCGATGATGAATTGCTTAGATTTGTTGCTGATTGATTCGTATTTCGAATTGTTAAGGCACGAGATTTAAGTGAACGTGATACAAATGGTGGAGAAAATGAAAGTAAATTCGAAACAATCGGTTCGGCAAAACTTGTAAATGCTTGTGGTTTGATTAGTTGTGGTGAAGTTTTCTCAGAAGAAATTAAATTACTATTCGTACGATTCTAATTGAAATTGTTTTTTAGAAAGAAAAAAAAACATTTTCATTTTTATTCTTTACTTGTTTTCCATCATCAGTTTCTTCGGGTTCGATTTCATTCTCTCCTTGATTCTCATCTTCAAGTTCGTCATCATCAAATACCAATGCAAATGTCATTTCATGATCAACATTCGAATTGCTGGTTGAATCTTGTTCTGTCGATGAATTATATTGTCGAATAGGAATACGTGTTGTATCGGAATGTAAGAGCATTAGAAGAAGAATATCAAATATTCGACAGATATCACCTCGAATGAAACAATGTGTAATCCATTCATGAATTATGTTTTTAATACAATTTTGATTTGTTTGCTTAAGAGAACTTAAAACTTGAATCAAAGGTTGTTGAAATGAACATGAGAACTGTCGAGTTCGATTCCATAATTGAAAAAATCGTTTATAATCATCGATTGTTTGCAAATAATTTTGTGTTTGATAAATATCGACAAATGACAATTGTTTTGATATCAAATTTTCACATAAATTCATCGGTAAAATCAATTCAAGATTAGCTAATATCATTGTTGATTTCTTATGAAAATCACAAGTATAATCTTCATTTAAATATTCCCAAAGATAAGCAATAATATATTGAAAAAAGTCCGTTTCATTCGTCAGTGCGAATAGATGAGTTCGATTTCGGTTATGTTTAAATAATTCAATGAGAACCGATAAAGCAAGTATTTGAAATGAGAAATGATTTATTTTACCAAGTGAAAGTGTACAAAGATCGATGAGACAATCATCGAATTCAGTTTGATCTGAAACGAGAAACAAAAAAGTCGTGACAATGGAGAAGAATTTTAAAAAAAAAGTAGAATGCTCATACTTTTGCTTGAAAACGAGAGAAATCTAATGAATAATTTACAAGCTTGTTCGAATGATGATTGATATTGTTCGATGTTATCGTTTAATTTCAAATCGAATTCACTCGATTGTTGATATCGATTGAAAATTTTCGAAAGATTTTCATTGGTTTTTACTTGAATAATCGAATGGAATTGTTGAAATTTTGATTTTAAATTCATTTGATTTCGATCGATGAATTTGGTTTCAATAAAACAATGAAGAATATCTTTGTAGATTTCAATCGATTCATCAATGTAATGACTCATCGTTCGTGATAGTTGATTTCGAATTGATTGATTCGAAAGTTGTTTATTAACTTTTTCAACCATTTCCTTAAGTAAACATTCGATAGTTGTATCATCATCTGTTGTCGGATTGTAATCAATTTCCGTAGGATTTAGATTTAAATTTTGAAAAATGTTCGATAACAATTCTAAACATAAAATGATTTGATTTGGCTGAAGAAATTCAATGGATTTATGCATCGTTTTCATTAAACGACAGAACATTTCAGGTAAATGTTCAGATAGAAGATCGATTGATGAATTCGAAAGAGATAAATCGATTAACATATGAATAATTTCACAGATTTGTTCAAGAGTAATATCAATTGTTGATTGAGTATTCACTAAGATTAATTCGAAATTTTTCATCAAATAATCCCAAATGAAATACGGTTCTAAGGTGTCTAAAAGTGTGAGAAATGTTTTCATCGTTTCTTTGGCAATTTTATCTGGTTGATGATCATCATCTTTTGATACATTTTTCAATGGTTGATAGACGTGTTCGTAGATAGTAATTAAATAATTGAGAAAAATCGATTCGATTATATTCGGACCAACGTCAGGTTTATCAACTGAAAAAAGAACAAAGATTTTTCGATAATTTCTTATCACACATCAAACTAACCGAGAACAAGTAGAATACGAATCAATTTTGTTAATGGCCATGTTGATTGTACTAAAGCATTTTTTAATGTTTCGATAAGCATTTCTCGGATATTGTCGATGAAATATGTTAGTGAATCGTTCGATTCATTTGAACCGAAGAACCATTCATAAATTCGTCGATTCAAGCCCATATCACGTTTGGATAGAACGTGTAGAGCACCATCAAGAATTTTCTTCAGATAGATTTCATTTAATTGCTTTTTATGAATTGGTAATGCAAGTAGAATAAAATCAAGAATCGTACGTTGAGCTAATGATTGATCATTATCATACAAACACGTACAAGTAGCCGCTATCTCAAAAGAAAAACAACAATCACAACAAGTTTTAGGAGAATTTAATTATTAATTTTTTTTTTGTTCTTTTTACCATTGTATCGATAGATAAACCGATTAGATGGAATTGTTCGGTGAGATTTTTTTGTCTATCAAAATGATTTAAAATAAATAGACTTCCTTGATAGCGTACAGACGGTACGAGATGTATAGCTGACCATAAACATGTATAGAAATAGAATTCATCGATTCGATTAGCTAATTTATCGAGTAGATTAA
>ERZ781399.1860-NODE-1860-length-17905-cov-4.135126_pt1 | contig 17905 bp, 16 predicted proteins | sample MGYA00511014_ERZ781399 | MGnify/ENA primary metagenome ERZ781399 (study PRJEB29847, sample SAMN06458254) | wastewater metagenome | isolation source: Wastewater bioreactor | place: South Africa: Cape Town | study: EMG produced TPA metagenomics assembly of the...
ACATGTTTGTAGATATTGTATTCATCAAAAAACGAAACTAACGATACTAGTTCTTATTGGTCTCATGATTGCTGCAGTTATTGCTGTTGTTTTGTTTGTTCATCTTCGAAAGAAACAATCGACTGGTTAGAAATTGATGAATTTTGTATTTTGAATTATCGTTTTCTATAGTATTTCCAATGAAAACAGCAGCGAACACTTCGGAATATGAGACTACAACGAAGCCGATAAAAAGTGAAATTAATATATGTAAGATAATTCAAAATTTTCTTTTGATATTATTTATTTTTCGAGTATTTTTAGTTGTGTCAGATAATTTAACAAATATCATCGATCGTCAATTATTATTTGGTTTTCCGTTAAATCATTCGCTTTACTATGATTTCTCTCGATTATGTCCTTTCAATGGTTCTGTAACTCAAATTCGTTTTCGTTTATTCAATCATTGGCAAGGTGATCATCCATTATATATATTTATTATACAATCATTTATTATACAATCATCTGCTATTTCATATTCACAAGCACAAATAATTCATCGTTATCCGATTATACCGAAAAAAAATAATACACAATGGCAAATTTTCAATATACCAAAAGGTTTATTACCGATTAAAGATCGATATAATGTTGGAATAGGTATGCAAGATCATATAAGTCATACGAATAAAATTTATGCAATACAAAATACTGCCGGAATTCTTTCAAATAATATAACAAATGCAACAATTCGTATAGATAGAACATGGATTGCTAATCTAACAAGTATTGCGTTTATTTATACAGCTACCAAAGATAATATTAACTAGGTTTTTCACTTTTTTTTTTGTTCTTCAAAAGTTTTAGTCATGTCATCGACTTCTATCTCTCGGAATTGAATTCTTCTGTTTTAATGAAATAAAAAAAATAGAAAAGTTAAAACAACATAGTCTACTTTAACATGCATTACAAAATGAAAAATTCCTATGATGAGATTAACAATGCTTTTATGTTGATTTATAAATATACTTTGCCTATTATGTTTATTCTTAGCAATTGTGGTAATTTTATTAGTATGACGATTTTCTTCCGAAAATCTTGGCGAAAAAATGTCTGTGTACTTTATTTAAAATCATATCTTCTTGTCAATACATTCTATAATATTTCTGATTTCAATAGTATATTATGTAAAATCTATCAGTATACATTGTATCTATCGATTTCATTATCCATTAATACTCTCTTCATGGCATCGATCGATCGTCTATTAATATCGTCTCAGAAAATCGATATACGCATGTACAGTTCGAAACGTTTGGCTTATTTTCTATTGAGCATTTCGACACCATTTTGGATTATTTATTATTTACATTTTCTTATTAAATCTGATGTTGAAGAGGTTTTCGACGATTATTTTTCTTGTACATTTGGTAATTCAGAACCGTATCTTTCATTTGTTTATTATTCAATAGCAGGCACAAATTTTATTGCTTGTTCGTTGATGATTATTTTATGTATATTATCATTTAAAAATGTTAAACAAATTCGAGTATTTCCATCGCATCAACATCAAGGAATGCGTTCAATGACGAAGAAAGATTTTCAATTACTTCGTTGTCTCTATGCACTTGATGTAATTCATACTGTGTTTACATTATTAACAACAACTTATGATGCATACGCCCTTTTAACAGAAAGTCAACGGCAAACATCATGGGATCGGTCAAAAAATCGATTTTTTGCACAACTTTTTACAATTCTTAATATGATTCCACATGTTTCGAGTTTTTGGATATTTGTAAGCATTTCAAAAGCATTTCGAAGTGAAATCAAATGTTCCTGTTAATTTGATTACATTACCGACTTCATAAATATACTGAAGATTTTAATTTTGATATACAAAATGCATTTTTACAATAAAAAGATCAAATCATGTGCGTGTATAATCGCTTTAATTTACTAATAAATCTACTCTTACGTGAATTGGTTTTGCAAAAAGTATGCACTTATAATTCATTCATCTTTGCCTACCATACGAGACAAAATATGTGTTGTGAAAAAACATTATTCGAAATATTCAAACACATATATAACTGTTATGATTTTACGGAGAGGTGCAAAAAAAAACAGTCAAAATAAATCAAAGAACTAAATTTACTTTCCAATTCAATTCATAAGCGGTTTTTCTTTTCTTTGTTCAAATTAACAAAGATCACGAAGAAGAATTTGTTTCCTGTTGACTTAATCTATTCATTTGACATAAAAAGAAAGATATTGTACTACGATTTTATTTCTTATTTTCTCGATGGATTAAATGTTCTTTTTTTGTGTATATTATCTTTTAAAAATGTTTCGCCTAGAAATTAAACGATTATTTGGATTACAATCTCAAGTAAGTCAGGGAGGGAAGGCGTACATAATACGAATGTCCTTGTTTTTATTGTGAAAAATATCGGATTACCAGGATAAAATTCTCATATTTAAAATAGAAATTCAATTAACATTGAATAGTTTTTGTTTTAATTATTGTACCAATCAAAATTTGTAGTTTATGAATCAAATAAATAAACAGTGTTCAATTTTTCTGAATACCTGTTCGAGAATTTGTCAATAGACGTGTGAAATTTAATTATTCTCGGCTCTATTATTAGATTGTGTTTCGAATTAATTTACTTTAATAGCATATCATCGGATTTATTTGTTGGACCGATTTTAATTGAAGAGGGAGAAAAAAAAACGTGAAAGCAAAATTCAGTTGAGAAACATGTCGTCTGAATTAATAAACAATCTCAATACGTCTATTACTTATTTATACAAATATGTTCTTCTAACCATCTACATTCTTGGTAATTTCGGAAATATATTTAGTTTTTTATTATTTTTAAGAAAATCTTGGCGAAAAAAGGTCTGTGTTTTTTATTTTCAAGTTGCTTTGTTTTTCAATACATGTTATTTAAATTGTACAACAATCGGTCTTACTTTGATCAATGGTTTTTCATTTCTCTTTCATAATCAAAATAATTTCATGTGTAAAGGTTATTTCTATTTTTCATTTGTATTCGCAACAATATCTCCGACAATTCTCATTCTTGCTTCAATCGATCGACTTTTAATTTCATCACAAAACGTCGATACGCGTTTATATAGTTCAAAACGATTAGCCTATTTTTCTATTAGCGTATCGATCATATTTTGGATTTTAGTTAATATTCATTTATTGTTTAAAGTTAATATGCAACAACCATATCCATTTCTACGATATTGTTATTATGATAGTTCTGAGCAGTATTTAAATATAGTTAGTATATCATCAACAAGTATACATGTGATTTTCTTTGTTCTGATGATTGCTTTATGTTTATTATCATTTAAAAATGTAAAACAAATTCGAATAATTTCTTCACATCAACGTCAAGTAACGCGTTCGATGACGAAGAAAGATTTTCAATTACTTCGTTGTTTATTTGTTCAAGATCTTGTATTTATTCTTTTTGGAATGTTAATTATTATTAACTATCTTTATATGACAGCAACATCATATCAAACTCGAACTGTACTTCGATCGACAATCGAGAATTTTCTAAAATATTTATTTAATTTATTCTATGCAGTTCCATTTGCAGCAGATTTTTTTGTTTTTATTCTTGTTTCCAAAGCTTTTCGATCGGAATGTACACGAATTGTATGTCGAACGGTACGAAAACGACCTGAATCTATACAAAATAATGAACATCGTCTTTGCAATACATGAAATGTACTGTTTCGATTTCTTTTTGTCTATAACGGACAAAAGTTTATGCGTCATAATTTATGTAAAAAAATTATCAAATAATACGTCAATCGTTTTCGAGGTCCGATACGAAACCTTATCAGTAGACTGTGTTTGAAAATGAATAAATTTTCTTCTATTATTCTGTTTTGTGCATAACTTTCGAACACTTGAGATTATTTAACATATATGATACTGTTGACTTCAAATTAGTAATACTGTGTACAAATAAAGCATATCTTTATATACGCTTTTATATTCTCATTTTTAAAGATTCCATGCTCATCAAATCTTCTTCCAGCCTCATGGAGATCTATTATATTTGTCTGCTTATATTTCAACTAGCACATAGTGCAGGTATTATAATAAATTGTAAGATTAGTAGATTTCTGTAACATATTTTATTTAATTAGAAATATCTTATAATTTGCCCAATTTAACGGAATGTGCCGAATGGGACACGAATGGTACAACTATTTTATATGACCCATTGCTAAGGTATCGCTTTCAGCCACAACCACAGACTATATTTATTGACACCAACAATAATATTTACGTGACAGATCCAGAAAATCATCGTATTCACCGATGGTTTTATGATAGTGCAAATTCAGAAGAGTCAATTTTCCACGATATCTCTAAGCCACATGGATTATTTGTATCAACGAATGGTGATATATATTTTAGCGATCAACAAGGTAATTGCATATATAAATGGTCAGCTAATCAAAATACTATTGAACGTGAACCTGTGACATGCTTTGGCTATGAGTGTTCAAGTATTTTCATATCTGTCAACAATATGCTTTACTGTTCCATGCAAACGCGTAATCAAATCGTCACAAAATCATTAGTTGATCGTTCAAATGTTGCAGAAGTTGTTGCTGGTAATGGATCTCACGGAAATGCACCAAATATGCTTCATAGTCCTCTTGGCATATTTGTTGATACGGATCTTAATTTATATGTTGCTGATTATAGTAATAGTCGAATTCAACTTTTTCCACATGAAAAAAACGATAGCAAAACAGTTGTTGATCTACTTCGTGGTCCTACTAGCGTTATATTGGATGCAAACAACAATACTTACATTGTAGATCGGAGTAACCATAGCATAGTCCGATCTGGACCTAATGGTCTTCAATGTATAATAGGCTGTACTGGATCCAGGGGTTCATCATCTTCGCAATTGGACTTGCCGACAAGTATGGCTTTTGATAGCGATGGTAATATATATGTTGTTGATGCTGGAAACAAACGAATCCAACTATTTGTATTAGCAAGTAATTGCCTATGTTGTATAAGTATGAATCAGACACTGCTAAAAATAACACATCCTTTTTATTTTATTTTCTATTATAACAACAGGCGGCAGCAACACTTTGTTCAGTAAGCTTCTTACGTTCTTTTTCACATATTAGCTTCATAAAATTAATATTTTAGAACCAGGGATTTTGCTAAAATTACTTGTGATGATGTTTGTTCGAGCTATTCCGTAACGACAACTGGCGAAAACTGTCATTCTTTTGCAAACTTTCGATTCTAAATCATCTACCGCTTCTGCTTCTCCTATTTTGCCGCATAAAGGATTATTCAATAAATAAATTGTTGAATAGAATATAGATTGACCTTTTTTCCGATATGAGCACTTTATCTCATTGTTTATAAAGATGTCGCTATTTGTTTTGAATTGGGTTATTTAGTTATTACCCAGTAATTGTGTAAGAGCAAAAAATAATCGATATATAGACGGCACGGCTTATTGCAGTTACGATGAATCGAACTAAGAGAAAATGGAATCATCACAAAGATTTTGATACAAAAAAGCATGGTAATCATTTTTCTTCAAATATAATTAATTCAGTTCTTGTTATTATAGTCAGAACTCAATTTGAACAAATGCCAAATGAAATCTTCTACGAAATGTTCGATTATCTCGATAGTTTCGATGTTTTTCATGATTTCTTTCATTAAAAAATCGAACGTCAAAACAAATAACGGATATATACGAAAAATTGAGAATCAAATTCTGTCAGGTCAATTTCGATGTTTTTCGCAGATTTTTACAACAAATAAGTTCTCATTTACAACTCATACGAATTCATGATTATTCTACGCCATCATTAATTTCTCTTGAGCAATGAGAACGATTAATATCTCAACATTTGTATTCATTGAATTCAATTCGAATTAAATACAGTCTGAAAGTAATCGAAAATGTCAATCAAATAACTGATAATGATGCAATTTCATGGTTTACTCATATTCGTAAATATCGATTTCAATCATCAGTCGAACTATTTCATGACACTCTTAAGTTCCCTATCAAATTTAGAATCATTGAAAGTATTATCAACGTTAGTTTTTCGAGATGAAACTATGATCGAACTTTCAAGTCATAACAATCGAATCAAACATGTTCGATTGTTAACACATATTTGTACACAAACGGAATATTTCGAAATCATAGGAATTCGAAACGAAGATTTTCATAAACTTATCGAGTTTCTTTTTGAAAAAATTGAAATAGATTTAATTCAACTTCAATGTGTCGATGGGTTTCTTTCGTTACAATGGTGATTTGCCACTTAACTGTATGATTCATTCATCCTATGTCGCTATTCGGGTTTTTTCCTTTTTTTTTATTGGCGAATAAAAAAATGACAAATGCATGCTTTCATTTCTCTAGATAATTTATTTTACGATGACTGATAAAAAACGAAAAGCAACCGAATTTCAATATTTGACAACGAAAAAAGGTATAAGTAACTATTTCTGTTGTATTTAAATTTTGTAATATTTTTCGTTTAATATTAGTCAGAACTCAATTCGAATGTTTACCCAATGAAATTTTGTACGATATTTTTGATTATCTCGAAGGCTGCGATATATTTAAATCATTCGATAAACTTAATCTTCGTTTTCAACAATTGATTCTTTCGCCAAATCTTCCATTAAAAATATCATTAAATGCACAATCCGACGAACATTTTCAGCATCAATGTCGAACTATTATTCAACCGACTCAAACTACAATCCGTTCATTTCGATTAATTTATTGTCAATATTCATATGAAATTTTCAATCAATTTCTTTCTTGTTCAATACTTACTTGTTTACAATCTGTATCATTAGTACACATAACACCCATACAATTGCTAATATGTTTTCCTTCAATCGAATTATTAACACAACTTGTTTCATTAAAAATTCAATTTATAGATGACGAAGATGATTATGACTATGGTTATGATGATGATGATGACGACCAATATTATATTAATTCATTTGTAAAACTTTTCAGTTTATCATCTGTAAAATATCTTCATATTTCAATGGAAAAAAGTTTAAATGGTATTCTCCCTCTACCATCAGCAAATCAACATTCTTTCATTGAAACTTTAGTATTATCGGGTGACTTCTATAGAACTCAAACAATTATTTCGATTCTTCATTATACACCACTGTTACAATGCTTATCATGCAAACATTTATGTGATTATGGATTAAGAAATAATGATTCAACAGCAGCACTTTCACTTCCGAATCTTACTTCATTGATTGTACATAATTGTCATGTTTGTGAATTGAATGTATTTGAAAGATTTATTCAAAAATTTTCTCAACAAATACAAAAATTACGAATTGATAATTATAGAACTAGTAATTTTATCTATCCAAACCAATGGGAACAATTAATAACACGTTGTCTACCGAAATTGATTTTTTTCAAATTAAAATATGAAATATTTCTATACCCAACGTTGAATTTAAATCATTTTCCTACATTTAATCACGTGTCAACATCAACATTTTACTCGTCTCATCAATGGATTCTTCAATTGACAATTGATCCCAAAAGAATCACCTATACAATCTCATCGAATTCGGCTATTTCTTTAATTAAACCATCATTATCTTCCATGGATCTATTGATCAATTATTCTTTTACTAAAGTCTCACAACAATCATTTTTCAATATACTTCGTCGAGTTTTAAATTCAATTGAATTTCTTAGTTTAAATCTAACTTGGAATTGTTTATATGGCGATTATTTTATTCAATTAATGAATCTTCTACCTAAACTTCAAGTATTATATCTCATAAGATCAATTTATTTTCCTCAAGGTTGTGTATCATTATCTGATGCAGATACATTTCGTTCAATGAATAAACTCACACGAATATCTCTTTCGATGCCGTCATTCGATTCAGAATATTTACGTTATCTAACCATATTTTTTCCTTATTTAAAATATTTGAAATTATTCGAAATTAAACCAACCGATCTTATATCCATCGTTGTTTATATTCTTCAACGTATTCCATCTCGTTTAAAATATTTACAATCAATTCATTTACAAGTTGTTAATATAAACAATCAAATTGTAAGACAATTAAACGAAATTATTATCAAACAGAAATTACTTCGAAAATATACCATTCGACAAATAAATGATTTCATTTATATTCAGCGTTATGTGTAATAACCTGATGTACTTTGCTTATCAAAATAAAGATAAATAAAAAAGAAGAGGCGTTTTCTCTTTACTTTTTGTTTTAACCGCGAATAGATGATGACGATCTGTTTCGTTTATTTCTGTGTGTTAGTTTTAATTCAAAGTTCCTATTCATTAAATAATGGATTGGGCTTGACACCACAAATGGGTGAGAATTTTGATATCGAATAGAATCAAATGATTTTTTCGTATTGTTCGAAAAAAAATACAGGATGGAATAGTTGGAATCATTTTCATTGTGGAATTAATGAGACGATTCTTCGTCAAACAGCAGATGCAATGGTTGCTTTAGGTTTAGCAGGTGCTGGTTATGAATATGGTAGGTTGATTGAGATCATTAGTCGATTGTTTAATTTCGATTATATCAATCAATAGTGAACACTGATGATTGCTGGCAGGTAAGTCGAGCTGCTGACGGAACAATTCAAGCCGATCCTATTGCATTTCCGAGTGGTATGCCAGCGTTGATTGATTATATTCATTCGAAAGGACTTAAATTTGGTCTCTATACTGGTAGAATATTTTCGATATATTTAGTTGATCAATTGATGTTGAATTCTAGATCGAGGAAATTTAACGTGTGATCGTCGACCTGGTTCGTTAGGTTATGAAGTCAAAGATGCCATGACTTATGCGAATTGGGGTGTTGATTATGTTAAAATGGATAGTTGCTTTCTAAATGCTACTCCAGCTTCTGTCGAATTTGCAATTATGCGTGACGCATTAAATGCAACTAAAAGACCAATCTTTTTCTCTTTATGTGGTACGTACATGAAATGAAGTTAGTTGAATTGTTGTTGATGTTATAATTAGGTGGTGTTGGTGAAAATGATCGTTGGGCACCGGATGTTGGCAATAGTTGGCGAACAACAGATGATATACGAGATGAATGGAGAAGCATGCTTTCGAATATTAATTCTGTAAGAATCTATTACATAAAGATATATTTTTGTTTTTTATTTCTAATTGATGAGTAGAATATTGATTTTTCTGAAATGGCAGGTATTGGCGGATGGAATGATCCAGATAGTAAGATTATTTTTACTAAATTTCTATGTATTATTATTATTATTATAAAACTGTAGTGTTAGAAATCGGAAATGGAGGCATGACGAATGCTGAATATATGACACATTTTTCTCTCTGGTCGATTAGTAAAGCACCACTTATTATGGGTTCTGATCTTTCACAAATGACAGCCGAGACACTTGCTATACTAACAAATCCCGAAGTCATTGCTGTTAATCAAGATCCATTGGGTATTCAAGGAAAACGAGTTGGCTTTTCATCAGGACAATCGCCAAATGATATCAGTACGATTGTTATTGCTAGTTGTTCATCATTGTCAGGCATCGATCCCAAACGACGTCAATGGACGTATAATGCTCAAGATGGTAGTATTCGATCGGTATTCAATGGTCAATGTCTTTCTATTGATCAATGTGATCCAGGTGATGAAGCTGATATCATATTAGCTGATTGTCGTATTGGCGATCCAGAAGCATTATGTCAAGGTAAAAATCAACAATGGACAATTGGTTTTGCTGATAACATAGTTGTCTCTCGAATGAATGGAAAATGGTAAGATAAGATACGTATTTTTAAAGATGATTGAATGTCTATAGTGTGTTCTATGATTTAGTTTGGATGCTTACAATTTTATTGGTCCAGATGTTGATGCATTTGCTTGTAATCATCAAGACAATCAAGTGTGGGTTTGGGATTCAACGGCTGGAACATTTCGAAGTAAACATACTGGTCAATGTTTAACAGTTCTTGAAGAATTAGAAATTTGGGCTGGTCCACTGGCAAATAATACGACTGCAGTTGTTCTACTTAATCGAGGCAGTGTCTATAGTCAATCAATTACAATGCAATGGAGTGATATAGGACTTCAAGATGATCGTTCGGCTACGGTTAGAGATCTTTGGAGACGTATGGATCTTGGCGTATTTCAAAGCAATTTTACTTCACCAATCATTGATCCACATGCTTCAATGATGTTGAAAATTATTCCACACTGACATGATGATTTTTTTAAATTAATAAATTAATCATTTTTCCTTTTTAAGTTACTCATCGTAACTCTATGTACGTATGTTTTTCCCAACAAAGTCTACCTAACTCATCGATGAATCATATGGAGAAAGATATAATTACGCCTATTACGGTAACGTATAAATATTTTCTTACCTATTCTCACTTGCATCACTTCCGTTTTTGTTTATTGCTGATAACAAAAATGCCTAGTAGCAAAATCACTTATTTTCAAAGTTATTTTGAACAGTTGCCAAATGAATTATTCTTTGAAATATTCGATTATCTCGACGCTTACGAAATCTATCAATCATTTTTCAAACTCAATCGTCGTTTTCAACATCTATTCTACTCATCGAATCTACCGTTAAAAGTCAATTTTCTTTCGATATTCGATAATCAATATGAAAATGATTACTTCAACGTTCTCAATCAACAAAAACATCATATTACATCACTCAACTTTATGTATATCAATCGAATTCAACGAATAATAATCAATTCATCATTTACTCGCTTAAAATCACTTGTATTCATTGATCTTTCAACAGATAATCTCCTCGAACAGCTAACAAATCTCACACTTTTACCATATTTATCATCATTGAAAATTCTTCGCCATCATGATTACTCAATAGTTCTTGATGAAATATACCAACGGATTTTTCAAATATCAACATTAACTTATTTCAAACTTTCGTCAAATATTTATCGACCAAGAATATCCTTTCCAACAGATTTCCTTTGGAATTCTATTCAATATTTAACAATGAACCATTCATGTTATCTCGATGATCTCTATGCTATTCTTTCATATACACCACGATTAATTCGTTTGACTTGCCAAGAATTATTAAAACCAACAAATACGATTTCCAATTATTGTCAAATAATGAATTTAGATTGTTTAACAATGATTTCGATTTCGGAATGTTACGTTTGTTTTGATAATTTCGAAGAGTTTCTACGGAAAATTTCAACACATTTACAAACGATTCGTATTCATACGTATTGGGATGCAAATTATTTAGATGCTTGTCGATGGGAGAATTTAATTGAAAAATATATGATCGAATTCAAAGAATTTATATTTCAACATCATGATTTTCTCGATGATGATTTTCAACTAACTGAATATCATTTATTACTCAATCAATTCCGATCATCATTTTGGATCAATAAAAAACATTATTTTGACTTAACTATTGATGTTAATGATCGATCATGGACTGAAATAATCTATTCTCTTCGTCCATCAAACGAAATTTCAAATGATCTTGAATTAACTCTTAAAGGTTCAATTAATAGAGATTTCTTTATAGAGAATATTTTCATGATTTTAATTCAACTACCAATCACTCAACTAGTTGTTTCACATAGTGAAATTTCTATTGAAATATTCACTGATTTTATTGATTATTATTTACCGTATTTAAAAGTAGTTACCATTAATCGTTAAAAACTCAACTCTATATTTTTTGAATAATATTAAATTGAATTTTTATTTTATTTAAAGAATAGAAAAAAACATTGTTGACGGCATGGGGTGGGTACTGATAAAAAATCGTTCGAGCTCGAACTGTTCGTTCGAACTCGAACTGTTTATTCGTCCGAAGTCCAAATTCAATCAAAATAAAAAAGAAAGGGAATTTGATTTATTATTTGGCTTCTTTGTCTTATGTAGAGAGATGATTAAATACAAATACTCATTGATGAATGAGCCAGTACAAAGTTTTATTTTGTTTAACTTATATATATATATATATTCATGTTGTAACTCACTTTTTTGTGATTAATAGAAGAATGTTGATTACTCGATTGATCTTGTTCTACTTTTATTGTATTGCAAATATTCATGGTAAACATTTCAATGGTGGTACTATAACCTGGGCTCCTATAGATCCTTATGCAACTGGCACTTCAGTATCTATTACGATCACGCAAACTTATTATTGGAATTTTCCTTACATAAAATGCTTGACAAATGTGCCAGTTTCAAGTGGATTTAGTAGTAGTACTTTGATTTGTACAGCGGATTGTTTGTATGATGGTGGTTATTCAACTAAAAAAATCAGTACAAGTACTGATTGTATATCGACTAGTCCAGCACTCAGTATGATGACTAGTCAACGATCAAATAATATTACATTGAATAAAGATGCACATTTCTACTTAGCTTACGTAGGAGAAGCCTGGGTTCCATTAAATTATCCTGTTCGAAGGAATCAAGAATGGTCAATAGTGACATATATTGATCTTCGTGTACGAAGCGATGGATTTATTAATACTCCGCCGGTGGCTACAGTTGTATCGCCTCAATATGCTATTGTCAATCGAACAATACAAATTACTATACCAGTTTCGGATGTGAATGCTGGCGATGATGTTCGTTGTCGATGGTCGACATACACAGATGGATATCGAAGACGAAAACGATCTGGCAACGAAAAACAATTTCCTATAAGAAAGAAAAGAAGCTGTGCAGGGTATTGTAGTTCAAATTGCTTTTACGGATGTAGTTGTAGTGGCTGTTCTTCTTGCTCTGGTGCCGCTATATGTGGTGCAACGTCAACAACTGTAGCTACGACCACGGCAGCAACTACAATTAGTACAACGACAATCGAAACAACAGGCACATTAAGATCGACGTCATCATATCCTGTTCGACAAGCCATAAATGAATGTGCAGACGTCTGTTATCCAAATAGTCTTCCTAGTGGAACAACTCTTAATGGTTGTACAATATCATTTACTGGCACGCGAGCAAATACCTGGTATGCTGTTGCCATACAAGTATGCATATAATTGATCATCGAAAGGCAATCCATTTCCTTTGTTTTGTTTATTCGTAGGTTGAAGATTTCATGAATTCGACGAGTACAACTGCAATGAGTTCTGTACCAGTACAACTTCTTATTTATGTTATGGGTGAACCTTCATGTTCAAAGCAACCGTTGATTCTACCGTTGGATCGTTGTCTCGAAGTACAAGTTGGTGTACAAATAAGTTTTGATATATATGCAATGAATTTATGTAATCCAGCTATATCGAATGTAGCTGATATAGTACCTTCAGGTAGCATCGATGGAATGACGAAAGGAAATCTAACAAAATCTCCAACAAATTCATCATTATCTTATATCCATTTTACTTTGACACCACAAGCAAATCAAGTGGGTTATGTCGAGCAATGTACAACTGCTTATACCACGTAAATAGTCATTCATCTATTTCTTTTTTCTTATTGTTCTTTTTATTAATTAGTGAACAAGTTCAATCAAATCAATATTGTGTTATATTTACTGTTAAGACAACATCCGAGCTTTGTGTAACAACAACAACTACATCAACTACAACAACAACAGAAACAACGACTACGACGACGACTAGTTCATCAACTACAACAACAACCAGTACAACAACAACAGAAACAACAACTACTACAACAACAACTACAACAACAACTACAACAACTACTACAACAACTACTACAACAACATCAACAACTACTACCACAACTACAACTACAACAAGTACGACAACAACATCAACAACAACTACAAGTACAACAACAACGACAACAACATCAACAACTACACGTACGACAACAACAACGTCGACATCAACAACATTGACGACTACTACTTCAACAACAACTACAACTACATCCGTTACAACAACAACAGTCACGACAGCGTAAGTATATTGTAATTATATCAATTACTGTTTTTTTTTAATTTCATTATCTATTTGTAGTACTACTACTACAACATTAGCTCCGAGTAAGTTTTACTCTTTCGATATAAAATAATCATATGTTTATAGTAGATTCTATCAAGTGGCCATTAATTGTTGGTCTATCATTATTAGCTTTTCTATTAAGTTTATGTTGTTGTGCCTATTGTTTATATAGATATTGTTGGTAAGAAGTGTTATCCATAGTTTTCATAGGATTCATATCTGTTTAGGCTTGCTGGTAAACGACGACATCATCGAAAGAAAGAGTGTGAAGTAGGCATACAAGAGCAACGATCGCGAGCAACTAGTCGATTATTTCGAGCTAATTCCTTCTCGAAACCAAATAATGATTACAATTCATTACATACTATTGACACTGCAAGTCATACTCTTACATGGGATTTAACAATGACTGATATGAATTCTGAGAAGAATGATATCACTGAACAACGACCGAATTCAATGGTTTCAATGACTCGAGTTAAGTGTATCGACACAGAAGATAATCAATCTGTTCATGTTACGAAAGTATCAAAACTCGACAAAATACAAGAAGATATTCAACAAGTATCATCGGATGATAAGACTAAGACAGTTCATGCTGATATAAAGAAAATCTCACGAAAGAAAACAGCGGGATCAACATTCAAAATTCACCCAGTCGCAAATCGATCAAAAACTGCTTCACATCACACAAGACTTGATGATGGTGTAACTGTAAAAAAACTTTCGAGAACTGTCACCAGTGCTCAAACTTAAAATCATATAAAAAAATTGCTTGTTTGTTTGTTTCCAATGGGGCCAAAAGAACATTGTTTTCAATAACTGAGGGTGAGCGTGTCGAGTGTCTGTAATAAATAAAAAAGATGGCAGATCGAAATGAAGAATACCCTCAACATCCTCAAACTAAATTTTTCAACGACAAAAATCACAATATCTATGTATAGTAAATCGGAGATATTTTTTTTAATTAAAAATTTTATTAAATTCAAAATCCATATAAAAGTTGAGAATATTTCACACACAATACCGCCATCCATCAATATGTCATACAGCTAAATAATCGATCATCGTGTTGAAATTAAAATTTATATATATACGCCTTGTGACGTATTTATTCTATCATTTGCATTTAACTCGAGAACATGAACGGATGCAAAAAATTCTTATGGCTCTTTCTAATTTTTGATTGGTTTTATAATTTCAATTGCAAATATCTGAAATTATACAATACTGAAAATGGCATTGATATTCAATCGTATGATTGTATTTATTATACAAATATAAAAGCTGAAAACAATGAAACAACACCATATTGTATTCGAAAAAAAGAAAATATTTTATTGAATCGTTCATTTACAAAAGCGCAAACATGTCAAAATTCTGGACAAGAATGGGATTTTAAAATTTTAAAGACAATGAATATAACACAAGATGAAATCTTAAAATGGAATTCAAGTATTGAAATGGCTGATCAATATGCAGCATATCTCACAAATCAGAATGAAGAATTATCGAATGAAAAAATTTGTAATTGTTCAGCAAATACTTTTGGTAAATTTTGTGAATACACATTTTTCACAGAAAATACATTTGAAAAAACTATTGAATATCAATTCGATTTGAAATCTAAATATCGAAATGGTAGTCAACTTTGGGGAAATATAACATGTTATACAACATTAACTAATTGTTATTATGGACTTCGATGTCTTACATGGCAAAATATTTGCGATGGTAAACAACAATGTATGGATGGTATCGATGAGAATCACTGTGAAAAATTAGAATATAATGAATGTAATGATGATGAATATCGTTGTGAAGATGGTTCATGTATTCCTGAACAATTTTGGTTAGATGGACAAATTGATTGTGCAGATAAAAGTGATGAATTATGGATAATTTCATATCTGATCGCTGGAACGTATTGTCCGTTAACATCTTCGGAATTTAATTGTGATGAAAGTAAAGATTTTGGAAATGAATTTGCTTGTGGTGATGGACAATTTGTGGATGACATCTTTCAATTTCGATCGTCTTGTTATAATTATAGAAATTTTATGTATTTTTGTGAATTTAAAGCTATATTAACGCATGATCCATTATGGACACTTGACAATGGTCATTGTATTGAAGAAGATTTCATAGAAAAAAATTTAACCGATCTCAATGAAACTGAACAATGTATGTTTTACTTGAAATGTAAATTAATTATTGATGTATTTTCTAAAATAAATATTTGTTATGATGTTATCAAACAATTTGAATCGATATGTAGAACAAAATCAATTATTTATCCATCGGAACCTGTTATTTCACCGTATATTAAAACATTATACGTATTATCTCGATCAAAATCGCCTACAACACCAAATTACGTGATTTTCGATGGAAATATTAATTGTATTGGTTATAAAGCTCGTTCGAATTCACAAGAAATCCGTTTTGATTGGAAAACTTTTGACAGTTATTATCCGTCCGATGTTCTTTTCTGTAACAATGATAAAACACTGAAAACATTTAATTCACATATTGCAAAAGATTGTTGGAATAAGACAAAACAATCGTTTCTGTGTGAGAATAGTTATAAATGTATTTCGAAACATCGTCTTCGAAATGGTTATGAAGATTGCAAACAAAGTGAAGATGAAGATACAAATCAACAATGTTATATGACAAAACAAAATCGTTTCATTTGCGATGAACAATCACCAACATGTTTAACTACGTATTTTTTTCGAGGTTTACTTGAAAAATGTGAACAAGGTAGCGATCGATATGTAAAACAATTGAAAATCGATTTATCACAATATACTTGTACAACACCAAACTCTTTTGAATGTAATCTTTTAAAAAATTATATGAAATCACCATCATCATTACAAACGATATATAACAATTCAGTTCTTATATTTCGATACTATTGTAATAATATATGGGAATTACCGGGAGGTTTCGATGAATCTCTATGTAAAGATTGGAAATGTCCAAAAAATCAATATCAATGTTCAAGTGGTCATTGTATTTCATTGACTAGATTAGATGATGTTACTATAGATTTCATACGATGGAAATGTCCAGATGGTTCAGATCAATTTACTTTTACTGACATGACACAGTTATCAAAACATAACATTGAAGTTATAGGTTATTCAATTGTTGTACATATGATAAACAAAACTGTTGAACTAAATAACACATATTTTCAAAATTGTAGTAGCGTAGCTTGCAATCCAATTACTGAATTTAAATGTTTATTGGCCAATGTTACGAATCCATTTGATTTCATCAATAATCGAGCTTGTATTAATATGACACAAATAGGTGATGGCATCATTGATTGTTATGGTGGATTAGATGAACGAAATTTATTAACATGTGGTTCACAGATTTCTGATAAACGTGGATTTGATTTTCATTGTCATGATCAACAATGTATACCATATCATCAATTGTGTACAGAACGCTGTTCGAATAGAGCAGATAGTGTCCTATGTGATCCTTTACCAGCTGGTTGGAACGAAACATATTACATGGATATGGTAAAAGAATATGCTTGTTTCACAATAGCTATTGAGGAATATAACGACCGTAGAGCATTTTATCAAGATGATTATCGACCATGTAAGTCAGTCACATATTTAATTATTTTATTCAGCTTACGTATTCTATATAGGGGGTGAACTAAGCTGGACTCATTTACCGTATCAATATAATACATGGCGTAGACCTCTCGTAGAACTTGATTTATCACAGTATCCAATGTTAATAGATATTGATTCTTTTTCTAATGAATCTATTCAATTAGTATCCGAACAAGAAACAACTGATTTTGATAATCTTAATATGATGGAAGAAA
>ERZ781399.1875-NODE-1875-length-17832-cov-3.922147_pt1 | contig 17832 bp, 20 predicted proteins | sample MGYA00511014_ERZ781399 | MGnify/ENA primary metagenome ERZ781399 (study PRJEB29847, sample SAMN06458254) | wastewater metagenome | isolation source: Wastewater bioreactor | place: South Africa: Cape Town | study: EMG produced TPA metagenomics assembly of the...
CAAAAGAAAACGGCTTGTACGCATCAGATGTACGTATATTATATTATATTATATATAAATATATGTAGACATGTATATGTATACATGGAAGAGAGAGAGGGGGGAGAGAGTAGAAAAAAAAGTGCATAAACGCTTGTTTGAGAAGTGACATCGATAATGTGACAATACTGCGTAAAGAGAAAAAAAGAGCCTTGTCCTTATGAATGCTAGGGTGGGATGTTTAGTGTGATGATTTCCCTGCACTCTTGTATATGTTCTATGCCCTTTCGACTGCACATTCTATGTAGGATAGATATACATAGAACATATTCGAACAAAATAAATAAACATCATATACAGCTGATGACAAGATGGTGTATTGTTTGAATTCTTTTCTCCTTTGATTCTATTAGCTAGATAAGTTGAGTAATCCTTGAGGATACGCATAATATTCTCATTCCTATTTAGTTCCCAAACAGATTGTGTACGTTTGTCGTCGAAAATAGTGTAGTAACATTTGTTTATTTTTCCTCTAGGATGATGATGATGATGATGAATGATGAGAGAAAAAGATAAACGTGTATTGAATACAAAGAATGTGTTGTATAAAATATTTCATTTCTTGACACATTGAATTCGTAGTAGATTTTACGAACTATTTCTTTCGTTCGTTCGTTTTTTCTTTTTCTTGTTCTATCGCATTGTGTTATGGATATATCTCAAATCAAATCTTTTCTTTTTCTTGCGCGTTTTTTTTTCTCAACGCCATGCATTGCTTGTTGTAAACTTTTGCGGTCAGCCTTATCGTTCTCGTCAAAAAAAAAAACTCGCGATGACTTCTGTTGCGTATATGTGTAAGAATAAGGGAGAACGAGAGGTCGCGCTCCTTTGTTTTTGGAGCGCGCCGTGCAAGCAGTGCGCAAAAAAATATATATATATGAGAAAAAGAAATATGTATTGACATACGCTTGAGCACATAACACAAAAAAAAACGAGAAGCGCACGCTCGCTCGTTGGCGGAATGCATCATCGAACGATGTTCTCTGTGATGATGTTTTTGCTCTCTCGTTGTTTCCATGCATGCAACACGATAGAAAAAGAAGAAAAAAAAACGAACGAGCACAAACGGGCGGTAGAAGGTATAAGGGTCAACATTTTTTTTCTTCGTTCCTTCTTCTTTTTTTCCTTCTTCTCTTTTTCTTTTTCTTCTCCTTCTTCTTCTTCTGGAAGCACTGCAGCTAATGGTGACATTTTTACTATATCCATTTCGAGAGACCCCAGAGAAGTTGAACTCTCTTTTACTTTATTATTTCTTACGCAACATGACGGAATGTATTTTTCGAGCAACACACACACACTCATGCATCCGTGCGTACATAGACCAGATGGTTCCCGCGAGAAAAAGAGAGAGAGAGAAAAAAAAACGATAAAGTTTTTTTTCTTCTTCTAGGTTCTTCTAACCGAACAACTTTTTTTTTATCTTGTGCTTCTTTCTTCTAGATGTACTGTAAATTAATAGTCACTGTCGGCCAAATGGTCAGATAAATAGCGAGTATTGACCATGCATCATTCTCGACAACCAATTGATATTTCTCTCGTCGTTGACGACGACAACGATGACGATCTTTCGAATCATCATTATGTGCCATCAGCAGTGGGTGATTATTCATCGTTGATCGTTGATTCACCACCAGATACAATGTGTCAACAGCACATGTACAACGATCGATCTCCTTCGCCAACGTCCTCACACATCCAAACATCTCAAACATCCTCATCACCCTCCTCATCATCTGTACGTCAAAGTCGTCGACGTTATTCGCATAGTTCATCTGGTATTGATTCAACATCATCCGGAACTAATATTTATCGTGATCGCATACGATTTAGTTCGTGGCCACGACATCGAAGAGAAAAACGTGATATACTTGCTGAATATGATAAACGTCTTGCAAAATCCATTATACAAGAACTTGGTATAGGTATTAATAAAACTTATCGAAATCCATGGGGTAATTTATCCTATGCTCAATTAATAACACGTGCTATTGATAGTAGTCCATGGAAACGTTTAACATTAAATGAAGTTTACGAATGGATTATTCAATTTGTGCCATATTTTAAAGATAAAATCGATGCAAAAACTAGTTGGGGATGGAAGGTAAATTCATTTCGATTGTTTTGTTTTGTTTGATTGATTGTTCGTTGTTGAAATTTAGAATTCCATTCGACATAATTTATCTTTACACAATCAATTCATACGTGTACCTGTCATCTCATCATTATCTAAAGGTCCAGTTAAATATGTTTGGACAATAAATCCATCATTTAAGAATAATTCACCGTATAAAAAATATAGTTTAAAACGAAAACGTGCGGCTGCTGCTGCAGCAGCTGCGGCCGCGGCCGTTTCAAATCTCAATTCAACATCAAATCTATCCCAAAATTCCGAACAAAATCTCGAATCTAATTCAGTTCTCTCATCATCTAATAACTATCATCGACATTCAACAAATTCATTTCCTAAAGCAACACGTTTAAGTGAACAATCACATGGCAATGGATCATCAGCAACATTAAATCAACTATCCGTTGCTGCAGCCATGATGTCCGCTGGTGTTACCGATCCGGCAGCATATCGAGCATTTCTCAATACTCAAGCAGCAACAGCAGCTATGATGAATAAACATAAACAACAAATGAATTCATCATCGTCATCATCAAATGCACAACAAACAACGCCTACCGCACATCGACATAGTTCGTCGGCGTATACACACGAGTCAGGACTTCCCATTCCAAAGAAACTTGCTCTAAGCACGGATCGTTATAAACAACAACAACAACAACAACAACAACAACAGCAGCAGCAGCAGCAGCAGCAGCAGCAGCAGCAGCAGCAACAACAACAACATGCTGAATGGCTGTTGAATTCCTATCGACAACAATCGCAATCATACAATGGTAGTCGTCATCCTCATTCCTCAGGAACAAATAAAATAATGATGAATCAACAACGCTCAACGTATTTACCGCCAACAGGCCAGTCATTAAATTCACGTGTCAATTCAGATATCAACAGTCTATCGTCATCACTGCAAAGACGTGGCAGTTCACCGCCATCATATTCTTCAGCAGCTGCAACAGCCGCCGCAGCCGCTCAAAATAAACTTTTAGCTCAAACGAAATTCTGGCATGCTGTTCAAGCAGCTGCACAAGTTCAACAACAACAACAACAACAACAATATCATCAACAAGGTCAATCTAGTTCCATGAATGAACTGCAAAACTACATGAGCCAATCGAATTCTAACAATGGTTCTCATAATAAAATGTCATCGTATCTTAATCCTGAAGCACTTAAACTCTTATCAGCTAACAATTCACATGATGAACAACATCATTTTACAAATGATCCTCGATTTAAACAAATGCGCGCGTCATATCCGAACTCAGCTAATTCATCGATACCACCGGCTTGTCTCATTCGACAACGACCTAATCATGCAAATGGTTCGACATCCTTCAATTCTCAACAACAAATGGATGCGCTTACAGCAGCTTATCATAATTATCGACGACGTTCAAGCGGCTTTTCTTCGACAACAAGTCACGGAGGTGCGAGTGATGACGAAAGTGATGAATACATACCACCTCGAAAAGACTCGGTAAGCAATCATATAAAACTTGAATAAAAAATTAAAATACAAATTCGAAAATTGTTCGTTTTTCAGTCAACATCGAATGCATCAAGTGGATACGAATCGGGTATTCCACCTAGTCGACAATCGCCGCCAGATATTTCCAATATTCGTACAGGTTCAGGCTCATCGATTACATCGGAAGCATCGTCATCGTCCTGTTATAATCGTAGCAAAAATGGTACAAGTCATATTACGAAACGTTTTGCCAAAATCAATTCCAATGATACAGATTTCGATCTCGACGATCGACAACAATTATCATTGAATAATGTTGGTGGTTATGTTGACGATTTAATGGAACGTATACGTAAAATGCCACCGAAAAAACGTTCGAAATTCTATCAAATGCTTGACGAAGAACGTTTGAAAGATCTAAATAATAACGATGAAACAAAAATGAAATCTGACGATCTCGATGATGATCATCATGTATCCATGGGCGTACCTGTACCATTGATTGTAACAGAAGTCGATAGTGACGATGAAGAAGATCGAACATTAATCGAACTTTCATCGGATTCACAACCGACGAATGATGATGAAGAAAGAAAATATCATCAACAAATATTTGGTTTAAATGAAAAAGCTTATGACGAACTGATTTCCATGGGTGTACCATTGGCTGTCTTGAAGGCAATTGCTTTACAACAACAAACACAAACGAACAGTTCTCTAACAAATAAATGTACAGTTTCAGAAACAAATTCATCAGCAGATGAAAAACGCTTATTAAATGCACGTACAATACTTCGTAAAATTCTCCAAGAACATCAAAAAGAACAACGACAACAACAGCAACATTCAACGAATGATAAATCCTTACCCGAACCAATGGATTACACAACTGATGAAGAAAGTGGAGTGATTGAAGATGATGCTGATATTGAACATCGTTCATCGTCATCATCATCGACAGCACCTGTAGCAACAACACGACATCGAAATGGTAATCGTGCAAATAGTCATAATCCAGGTAATGGTGTTCTCAATTCCAATGATATCTCATCATTATCACCGCCAACATCAACATCATCGTCGCCAGATGAAGCCGATGTTAATCATCAATCAAGTCCAAATTCATTCAGTCGACCATCAAGTACACCTGCTACACTTGTCACATCAACTTGTTCATATTAGTGGTTCAAACCATTTGTATTCACACAGGTTGTGTTCAAAACATAATTTTGCTTCTTTTTCTTTTCTCTCTCTCTCTCTCTCGTTTGAATATCATTTCTCATTCATTCTTCAGGGATTTTCTCTTCGTTTTTTTCTTTCGTTTTCCTTAATCTTCTGCTCATAGTGCAACTAATTCTATCTATATATTCCTTTCTAATTTCATGTTCGAAACGAAATGAAAAGAAACCTCATCGTCGTTGTGTCGTGCGTCTGTTCTTTTTCTCTCTAAGATAGAAACAAAAAATTCGATCATCAAGCAAAAACATATTCATCTGCTTAGCAGTTTGTCTTGTACATACAAAACACAGGATAATCCTCGAAGAGACTTTTTGAATATAGTCGTCGTTGTCGTTTGTTGTTGATGTTGTCTGTTGAATCTCTCTACTGTTGTTAGTTCAAAAACATATTCGACGAGCATACATGCTATGTTTCAGGTATTAAAAAACAAATGAGCGTGAGTTTTGAAATGAATCACTTTACTTGCCAACTCTTCTGCACATTTCCGTTATTGCCTCATCGTTAGAAAAAAAAACAAAAAACCGTTTTTCCTCTATCAGGGATTTTTTTTCGTCAAAACTCCGTACCTTTCTTAATAAACAAAAAAAACAATAAATCGAAATACCTATATTGACTATGTTGCTCTTCTTTTTTTCTCTATTGATGTATACATCAAATATTTTCTTGTACAAAAACAAACAATCTTTGTTTTGTTCTTCTTTTTTTTATAGTCACTTCATTGAGCAGTGCTGTTTAGATTGATTTTGTTTTGTGTGAAGTCGATTTTTACCTATATCTGTGTGTATTCGTGTGTAATTCGTTTTTCTCCCTTCTCTCTCATGCTCGGAAGAACAGTATATCATAACTATGACTTGCTCGATTCAAACAAAAACTTAAGAATGAGCATATATTGAAATCCTTTTGTTTCTCCTTGACGTTTCATTTCTTTTCTTTCCATCATCAGTATTAATCTAATCCAATAATTTGATTTTACTTTTGTGTCTTTGTATGTCACGGTGTTGATTTTTCCTTTTCGCTCTCGTTCTCTTTTTATTTGAATATGTGTATTGTTTCGTTTCTCTCTCTCTCTCTCGTTTCTTTTTTGTCGATGTTTGTAATAACAGTTTTTCTTTTCTTTTTTTTCGAAATAATAAGACAAAACAAAAAGATAAAATGGAGGAGATTCTTTGTGAAATTTTATTATGGAATTCGAAGATATGTGCACTTAACGATATATGTATACGACATGCACACATGATTTTCAATTTTGTTTATTAAAAGATAAGAATCTGACTAAATATTCATCTAGGTCGTCGACTCTCTACTGTTGAGCAGTGTCATTTGTTTGATTAGCTTGAACCGCTGCACGCCATTGTTTGGCTAAATCAGGATTTTCCTGTTCCCATTTAGCTGATGTGTTATGTGCAAGCCAGTCACTTTTATTAATTGTTTGTCGAAGTTGTGAAACAAGATTATCGAGTTCATTTTCATTCTCTGTTGTTGTTGTTGTTGTTGCTGCGGCTGCTGGTGTTGGAATGGTATTCGACATTCTCTTTTATCTAAAATAAAATAACTTTTAGCGTGTTTATGCTTTAAAAAATATGCTTAATAGCTGGAATAAAAGACTAGAGCTACAATATAGCGAAAAATACATGAAAAAAAAGATCATTTAAGGATTAATCGTTGTGCCCAATAATTTGAGAAATTCAGCGAGCCATTTTGGATGGCCAGGCCAAGCTGGCGATGTAACTATATGGCCATCGACAACAACTTCAGTTGCGTCAACTTCGACATAATTCGCACCGGCTAAAGTAAGATCAGGTCCACAAGCTTTGTATCCAGTCACTTTTCTGCCTGTAACAACGCCAGCAGCTGCAAGTAATTGAAGACCATGGCAGATACTAGCGATTGGCTTTTTGCTATTGTCAAACTCTCGAACAAGTTCTCGAACTCGTTTATCCAAACGAATATATTCCGGTGCCCGTCCACCAGGTACAACTAAAGCATCATAATCTTTCGCTTTGACCGATGAAAATGTTGCATTAAGTGTAAAATTATGACCACGTTTTTCTGTATAAGTTTGTTCTTGTTCGAAATCATGTACAGCTGTTGCAACTGTTTCCTTAGCTTTTTTATCTGGACAAACAACATCGACTTGATGTCCAACCATAAGCAATGCTTGATACGGAACCATGACTTCGTAATCTTCGACAAAGTCACCAACGATCATGAGAATTTTTTTCGGTGCCATGATTTATCTACAAAGATATGCAAAGTGTTACACACACTCACTTCCTAATTCTCAATTTCGATATCGAAACTCATGTTTTGTTTTGTTTTATCTCTTGAGTTATGAGGTGAGAAAAGAATAAGACAAGATCAATTGATCTCATTTCTGTTCTTGTTTAATCGTGTTAGTTTTGCACTCGGAATGACACAACTGTGAAATAATAAAAGAACCTGAAAAACCAACAGTAACGATTGTGCCTATGGACGGACAACAATAGAAAAAGAAACAAACAAGCAAACAAACGAAAGAAAATTGTCTACAATTTGAGTTCTTTAAGAACTTGACACTTGTTCGTTTGTTGCATTTGATTCTTGATTATTTGTACCATTTTCTGTTGTCATCGGTTGACCATCATCATCTGAATCACCTTCTTCTTCATCGTCTGAGCCTTCACCCATGCCTGGCATATTACCGAAGTCCATGCCACCCATGCCACCCATGCCTCCCATGCCTCCCATACCTAAAATGAATAGAATTCGAAGATGTTTGTTTTGTTTCTTCATGAATATTTTCACAAACCTCCTGAAAACATATCTTGAAAATTGCCACCGAATCCGCCGGCTTTTTCATCGTCACTTTCGTCTTCATCTTTCCAATGATCGAAATCGGTTTGTAACCAATGAAAACGTGTTTTATCTTTTGTTAATCGTGGCCAAAATGCAGCTGTAGCATCTTTCTTTTGCAATAATAAACGCCAGAATTTTTGACCAATATTTTCGTATTTGCTTGTGGCTGGATCGATTTTTTCGTAGAGATTGATTTTAACTTCGTAGACATTCACGTCTTTGTTTGACGACGATGTTTGACCTCGAAACGAAACGGAATCTTCTTCGAATTTAACGTCAACTTTTTCGATATCTGGTACGGCAATTGTTAACAAAACATGTTCACGTTGTTGAGCCCAAAGGACACGTGGAATTTGAACTTGTTCAGGCATATTAAAGTCTTTTTTTCTTGAGTGTTAAGGCGTAACAGTACACGATCTGAGAAAGGCAATGGAGTGATTGATGAGGGTCTTCACGTTTGTTGTTTATTTATCGTTGTTTTTTCTTTGGACAAACGTTGACAGTGGCGACCTCAATTTCCTAGCAAATATTCTCGACAAATTTCGATTGTTTTTCATTGAGAAAAATTTTTTATTGCTTTTCGTCTCGAGATTTTTCTCGGCTATGCTCAATGCAAAAAAGTCAGCGTGTCACGATCGTGATTCGTCGATTTCGTATTTGTTTGCAGATGGTTGACAAAACGACGAATATCTTCTGAGCAATACAGATCGATCGATCAATTTAATTCGAACAAGCAACAAAACAGATAAAAATTCAAAACATGGTTCGCGAAAGTGATCAAGTAAGATCGAATCGATTCTGTATCAATTCAATCAATGATCTCGATTTAGGTTTTAGGCATTTGTGCCAATATACTCGGTGTCATCGTCTTTTTACTCGTTATTGCTTATCACTATGTTCGAGCAAGTAATCCACGTAATCAACGTCATGGATCTGATTAGAAAATCTCATACGAACAAGAACAAAAAAAGACACATTCGATATGATGAATAGCTTTTACGTTTGAATTGTTTTGTTTTATTTGATAATTGTTATTTATTCTATCATGTTTGTTTAACATCAGCTAGTTTTGATGATGATTATCGGGATATCATTTACATTCTATTGTTCTCATTTTGTTATTTAATAAAAAAAAAGAAAAGAAACGACAAACAAAACAAGAGATCTTCTTTGCAGATGTCAACGAATCTTCCAAAATAAAATAGGATACATAATAGTAGGCGAATGTGATTCATAAGATAAGATAATACCTTCAATGAGAAAAAAATGTGATATCAATGATGTAGTTGATTAAAACGTGAATGCACCCCTGTTCCTCAGCAAAAACAGCACCCCTGTACGCTTCGAAAAGATGCCACGCCTTTTTCTTTCTCTCGAATAAGGGGTGCCTATAAATACTGCAACATTGTTTCATAGTTTTTACCTATTGTTATTTCAAATTCAAATTCAAATTTAAATTTATTACAATGCCTTGTCCTTGTGAAGGTAGATCTTTCTTTTTTTTTATTTTGCTAATTCGTCGTTGTTTTTCTCTGTAGCCGGAAAATGTGGATGCCAAGAAGATTGCCTTAAAACAGGCACATGCTCATGTGACAACAGCTGTACCAACTGCAATCAAGCAGGTATGTGTTGTTGTTTTCGAAACAAGATCGATACGATACGATTGTTTTCGTATTATTTAGGCAACGGTTGTGGAAAAGAAGGATGCAAATGCGAAGATTGCAAATGTGCACCAGGAGAATGCAAATGTGGCGAATAATCACACGATTATTAATCATCAAAGACAATTTCTTTTTGTAATTACTTTTTTGTTTTCGAAAAAAATTCATCAATAAAAAACGAGTTTCAAACTATATCTTATCAGTCGTACACACGCTATCACAACACAACAGCCTATATTATTCTGTTCTACTTTCGATAGTGTTTATTTACTTATTTTATAAATTAGAAAAATGTTGAATCTTTTTTGTTGAGCATAGAAAAAAAAGGTGTGGCTTCTAAGATTTCAAATAAAAGAAAAACTTGAATTCTAGATAAATGTTTTTGACATTGATCTTTACTCAGTAATTTTGTCTAATTCTAATAATAGAATAAATAGAAGTTTGCAATACTCGTGAGCATTGATTGTCACAGGAAAATATAATTTTGCAATCAAGTCTAATCATCAACGATTGTCATGTACGTATGTTGATAAAAACAAAACTATTTCTCAAGGAGAACTAATGTTCATTTGTAAATGATATTGAAGCAAACTGCCGGATTAATCGATTTATTCATAATTGTCTTTGTTTCACTCTATCTATCTATCCATCCCATTCACTACTTCCGTTCACCGGCATTCCATTATCGAAGAAAATCTCCGTCTGACACATAATTTGACAACTTTCAAATTCTTTTTTTTCTCTTTCTTTCTCTCGTCGTCTTTTGTTTAATTACTATTTCAAGAGGGAAATCGATAAAATGAATAAGTATCAAACTTTCTTCACAAGAATAGAATCGACATCTTCAAGGTAGCATATCAGTTTCACTGAAGAGATTATATATCATATTTTAGTACTGTATTCAATTATGTTATTACATAAAAGAAAAATAGATATTGTTATGAAAGTTCTATTCGATGAGATTAAAATGATATCATTGTGTACATGAAGACAGATGTTCATCGAAAGCTTTGTTATCCAGTTCTCTTTTTCTCATTTTTCAAGGTTAAAAAAATGTTTCAATCATTAATGATCGCTAATTTGACTTATTGCGTCAGCTTAAAACCGTCTTCACATGTGCTTTGTCAATGTCAATCTTTTTCAACGGTTCATTTAGAATAAGAAACTATTTTTGTATTTCTTTCCTCCTTCGATATGCTATCCAATCATGTATCCAATCGATTGGATCGATGATATATACATATGCATCTACTAAATTGTTTCGTCGAACTTCATTTAGAAAAAGCAAATGCTTGTACTTATACGTACGTACGCATCTATCTAGCTCGATGACATCTATGATTGCATGATGTAAGCATCGATTTCATATTAACAATATAAAAAAACGAAGAAGAAGAAGAAGAAAACGTTAATTTTTTTTCTTCTCCATTGACTCCACCCATTTTCTTTTTTTGTTCACAATGTTTAAATCCGTCTGTATAGATTCGCATTAGCCTGTCACCACAATTCCTATTGTGTTTCCGCTCTCATTATTGTTGTTAGAGAAAATTTTTACATCAACAATAACTGATTTCATTTAACGAGAAACTAAACAATCCATGAACATGTCTTCTTTCGTTTATTTATCATTAATCATTTCCAATGAACTCATCAAGGAAAATATCCAGAAAGTTTTCGATCATTATAAAATTAACAGACATCGATATCGAACGTTTGTGTGATGTTGTCATTGAAAACAGAAGAAGAGAGCAACTAGCTTCTTCTTCTTGTTCTTCTTCTCGTTTCCGTTGAGAAAGTTATTCTCTCCACTTGAAGTTTCTTTTCTTTTCTTTGCATCGAACGAGAGAAAAAGAATGAAAGAGAGAGAAAGAGAAAGAGAAGAGCTTCCGTTGTCCATTGCTTCTCTTTAGTTCTCATATATAGGTATAACGAACTCGAGCTTTGTTTTTCTATTTTATTTTATTTTCAAGTGTCAATTGCCGATGCCGATCGAATTTTGTCTATTGTTATTCTACTTTTAATTCAACAAATTCATTTAACTCATCAAACACGAATTATTCAAGCAACTCTAGCGAGTACTGTTGAACTACCTTGTTCATCAGTCTACCAAACGCTTGAGTCAATTCATAATGCTAAGGTTGATTGCTTAAAAATACTGTTTTTTTGTCTGTAATCTTATTTGTGTTTTAGATCATCTGGATTCGTGATGATCATGCCGATATTGTTGGTCTCGATTCGATCATAACAATACGTGATCCTCGTTTGCAAATTCTTGCTAAGGATACGCCTGATTCTGAAGAGAGAAATCTTCGTATTGAATCAATTGAAGAACAAGATCACGGTTTATATCGTTGCATTCAAGGTGATACGATTCTCAATGAAATCTTACTCGATGTACTCGGTAAGTTACGCGAAGAAAATATTTTCATATGATTATCTCTTTTGTTTTCATTGAAATAAAACAAACAAATGTCTATAAGGTGCTTTTTGTGTATATATATATGTTGAATTGACCTTCTCGTTTACGTCGGAGATATTCTTCACACATAGTGAGACAAAAAGTCTAATCCGTCTTATGTGTTTATACGCGTGTCTATTTGCATCATCCCTTTTATTCTCCTCCCTTCATGTTCAATAGGTGGTCTTCTCATCACAGGCACACGCACATGTCGATGATGAAAGCATCAAGACAAAAATAACTATCGTATATACGTACATTGTTCATTTGACATACGGAAAATTTTGTTCGGCAATTAGAAAACGATTGTCCACTCGATTGATTGTCAATCAGCATACGTTTACGTTCTCATTTGTTGTCAATGAGGGTGTTAGTAAGGGGTTACTTATCAATTCAATGGAAAAACCAGCTGTGTGAAAGCTAATTGTTTTTCAAGTATAACTCTTTTAACAAGATACATTTATTGATTTCTAGTTCCACCAAGAATTATTTCACATTCGCCTGAATATATGCGCATGACAGTACGCGAAGGTCGTGATGCTCGATTTTCATGTATGGCAACTGGTCATCCGACACCGGAGATTATCTGGCATGTTAATGGTTTATCGAGGCCAGGCATAGTTACACTTGGTAGGAAAAGAAAGAAAGAAACGACAACATATCCTGTCACTTGTTTTCTTTTAGTCGATGGTAAAAATGAAAGTATGCTTATCTTACGTAATCTCTCTCGTTTGGATTCGGGTCGTGTTGATTGTTCAGCAAGTAATCTATTGAATACAGTTAATCGACAATTTCTTTTGATTGTCAAATGTAAGTTTAGATTTTTTTTTTATTATTTGATTCCTGAATGTTTATCAAGCATATTTTCAGATAAGCCTATAATTACAGTTCCGTTTCATTTACGACAATTCCGGTTAAATGATTTGGTTACAATTACATGTCAAGTTTGTTCACTACCATCGACAACTATATTCGATTTATTTCGACCGAAAAAAAACGTGCCTATTATGCAAGGTGTCATAGAAAAATACGATGAAAATATCAATCAAACTTGTCGACGATTAGTAATCAAAATTTTCGTAAGAGCAAAAGAAAACTTCCACTTCAATGCCAATTCATCTATCGAATTATTTTAGTTGAATGAAAGTTCATTATTCGGAGCATATGTTTGTCGTGCAAGGAATACATTGGGTGTTAATCATGCTGAATTTGTACTGAGAGGTTCGAGAGAAAATGCTGATCTATCTCCTTGAATGTCTACATATTTTTTTTTGCAGAGCTAATTCAACCAGCGAAGCACATGAAATCCGTAACAGAATCTCGTCGTTTATCACTATTAACAACAACATTAATAGCGACAATCGACAATGAAAATCAATCATGTAAAATCTATTTGTCTTCGATAAAAGAAAACTTATTTCATTTTCTAGCGAAATCTGATTTGATCGCAAGTGAACCTTTGAATCAATCATCGAGAATACATCATACATCGATAATCATCTCTCTAATCTTATTCATTACGATGAATCTAGTCGTCGATTGATTGTTAAACACGATCTTTTCCTCTCCCGTTTTGTTTTTCTATTTTGTTTTTCTTCTACTTCTTGTTCTTTATACAGTGATAAGAATAAATCTCCTCTAATTACACATGAAATTTATTTTTTTTTGATTTACAACAACAAATAAGACAAATTTCTATTTTCGTTCGGGTTTAAGTAAATGTTTAGCTTTCATATCGATTAAAGGTAGATGAAGAATTTTATGAAATAATAATGTTGATAATTGTTCGAACTGATCGACGTCGATTTGTTCCGAATGAGGCTTGGATTCATGAAAATTTCTCAATGTTAATTGAGTTTGATTGAGATTTTGCATATTTTCATAGAGATTCGTTGCGTACTCATCGTATTGATGGTAATCATCGTAGAGTTGTTTGAGTTTATGAATTTGACCTTCGAGTTGATGTTTTTCATTTGTTTGCTTGTCAACAATAAGCTTTAATGCTTCGAGTGTTGATAATGGACCAGCTATTTTCTACAAACAAGGACAATCAAAATTTCGAAGAACAAAACAAAATTTTACTGTAAGATATTTATTTTTCAATTCAGTTAATTGTTGATCTAAATCCATGCTTGTTTTCGCACTTGATTTCGCTAGATCACTTTCGTTTTTAATACGTTTTTTCGACGTTTCATTTGTCATTTCACCAGCCGATAGATACGTTGCACATGTCGTTGGCGTTAGCAGATTTTCATTTGCTGTCAATTCGTATAATTCACGTTCGATTTCCAGTTGAAGAAAACGTTCGATTTCATTTCGAATATGTACTTCAACTTCGGCTATATCATCGCCGGAACACGATGGGCCTTGAGTAAGAGTTGCTTCGAGTAGATGCAAAGCCATGAGAAAAGAAAACGAAAATGACTGAACATTGAAGAAGTAGAACAAAGAACCAACGTGATACATAGTGACATCTGAATTGAGTTGTGATTCGACGTATTTTTCGGAAATTGAAATTACTTCGCTTCTTCTTCGGCTTTGTCAATTGTTGATTCATTAGTTTGTTCGTTTGGTATTTCAAACGATGGAGAAATATCGTGTAGGAAATCGAATAAACCTCCTACGTGCACGAGAATATGGTCTCGAAAGTTCGTTTATTTCTATTGAACAAACACGATGTTGCGCCGATCTGACACTTTGTAAATATCGAAATGTAACTAGTTATCATCGTTCATCGATTGTTACCATGAATCTTGATCAAACTGATCATCGATAGTAAATTTTTCTTTTCGAACGAACTATAATTGTCTTGTTCAGTCTTTTATCCGGTGGTGCCAATGGTCATTTATGTTGTCATGATATGTTTCCATCGAATCTCGTTGTTACACATCCAATAACTTTTCAAATCGATCGAAATTCGAATCGTGAACATCATACACATACGATCTGTTCATTACAATGGTATCCAAATGACAATGGAATATTTATTTCGCTTAGTTTGGATAAGAAATTGAAAATTTGGGACACAAATCGTTTGAAAGTAGATTTTGTTCCCTTTCTTTTTTTGTTTACATGAAGTTTTGGATGTTTTCTGTTTGTCAGGTAGCTGATGAATATGATTTTCCTAATTTTGCTTATTCAGCACATATGCCATCGGTTGAAAATACGTCATGTATTGCAATTGCACATGAAACTGGTGATTTGCGTTTGATTGATATTCGAACCGGTTCGAATTCTCATATTATTCATTCACATAATCGAAAAGGTGTTTGTCTAGTCAAATGGTTTAATAATAATTCGAATTTATTAGCCAGTGGAGGGTAAACAAAAAACGAGCAGAATTTAATTGTATTTTTATTTTGTTTAAAATATAGAGTCGATGGACGTGTTCTATTCACAGATATTCGTAGTTCACGAACGGCTTTGATGTCACTCGATCGTGATAATATTCATAATGAAAATCCAACAGCAAATAAATCATCTGTTGCTCATCATCGTGGTGTCAAATCACTTGAATTTCTTCCCGATAATTGTCATTTATTGACTTTGGGTGCCGATGAGCAAATGTATCTATGGAATATTCATACAGGTCAACGTTTAATTGTTAATTATGGTTTAATACCAAGTGATAACATGCGCGTGTTGACAATGGCATGTGCACAAATGAAACACGATCAACATAAAAGTTTAGTTTATGTGCCATGTGGAAAATATATTCGAATCTTTGATATTTTTACTGGTCAACGTTTGACACCATTGAATGGACATTTGTTACCTGTTAGTACGTGTATATATAATCGATTGACTGTCGAACTCTATTCATGTTCGGATGATATACTTGTTTGGGGAGCAGTTAAAAAACAACAAGAAGATTATGAATTAACACTTAGAAAGCAACAACGAGGTACAACAACAACGACACAAAGTCTTGCACAAGTTCTCAATCGAGATCAATGGAGTGACGATGAAGATGATGATGATAATAATAATTAAATATCAAGAGAAAAAAAAACAGTGATCGAATGTGTCTAAATTATTTTCGTTGGTGAGAATTTATTCGTCGATATTGCGATGCAAAATTTGTTTTTATTGTTTTCATTTGAGTATCTTGTTGTTGATGATGATGATGATGCTGAAGAAAGAAATAAATGATTTTTAATACGTATTCCGTTAAACGATGGATAGTATTATTAAATAAATAGTCAATATCATGTTCATATTGATTGAGATAGATTAAAATCACATGATGAAATATTAATTCTGATATATTCTTATAAGTTAACCAGAAAATGAAGATTAATTTTAATTCAAAATAGAATGGAATTATCAGAGAAAATAATTGATCGAAAAGTACTTCAAAAATTTGAAAGAAACTAAATAAAATCCAATAGCATAACAATGATGAATATTGTTCGATGTATTGATATTTCAGAGATTTATATGTTTGATATGATGGATAGAGAATACCGATGAGAATAGAGAGAAAACGATAGGTTAAAAAACTGATTACCATTGAAATTTTAAAATAGAAATGAAACAAGCGCGAATTTATTAATAAATAAAAGGGAACAAACAACAAACAACAACAACAATAACAAGAACAGAGAAGTTTAGCTCAAATTCGAATATGGCATTCGATTATTACGACGAAGATAACTGACGATGAGAAAAAGAATTCCACTGAGACCAGCAGCAAGTATCATACCGCCAATAAATGAAAGACCATCGAATTTACGACCTAAATCAATTCATTTTCATTTGAATTGAGAGAATATCATCGAAGAGTCTTACTCGGTGATTGAGTTATTGGTGAAACTTTCGTTGTTGTTGTTGTTGTTGAATTTGGACTTGAACTTGTAGTATCAGTCGTAGGACTTTGTGTTGTCGTTTGACCGGTTGTAAAAGCAGCTGTTGTTTGTGATTCTGATGTATTTTGTGTTGTAATCACAGTTGTGAAATTACTTTCGGCTGTTGTATATGCCGATTGAGAATTGACGAATGAAAATCCGATGACTAAAAACAAAAAACTCGAAAAATAACGACAAATTTTTGCTCAAAGAAAAGTTTTACCGAGGAAAATAATTGGAAGAAACATGGTGAAAATGGAAGTTTGTTCTTCTCAAATCTGAAATCGATGAAGTATAAATAGAATGGAACAATTGATTACGATAAGGGAAAAAAATGAAAATCGATCTTCGTCATTAAATTGATAAGAAATAAGTTCGACTGCACTTTGATCAAACTGTATTTGAATTAGTGAGAAATTTGTCATTGACACGCTGTCAGCAACAGCTTGCTGAGTTGTTTTATGAGGGAGTAAAAAAAAAGAAAGAAAACGAATATTATCGATGCCGATGCAATCGACAAATTGAGTTTGAAGAAATGCATTTGAAAACAACCATTCAAGTATCCTACGCAAAAAAAGTCATTTTTATGGCTAATAACTTATTTTAATGTTTAGATAATAAGTTAACGGTTTTCTCTCTCTTTTTTTCTTCTTTTCTTTTGATTAATGGCAATCGGAAGTTCGCAGTTTTGTAGATAGGCAATTGATCAAAAAAATTGATGAATAGAAATAGCAATTTAGATGACATCTATTGATCAATCACCTGTTGTTGAACTTTAGTTCATTTAAGTGAATAATTACAAAATGATGTTCTTTTTTCCTCGTCTTATTATTCGCTTACCTCAAACGATTAAAATCAAATGAGATAAAACATATACATGTGTATACAATCATCGATTTAAATAGACACAATGTAGGCCCTAAAAAAAATTTTTCTTTTTCTCTATGTACTTACCCTTCTTGTTCGTTACGGTTGATCGAATCCTTTTTTCGTTTATTAACGATATGTTAGTGTCGTTTCGTTTTTTTTTCTTTGCATACGCGTGGTCACAACAACTAAACCGTGAACGACTCTAGTTCAAGGCCTTGAAATAATTTGTAGCTTTTTTTCTCTCTCTCTCTTAATACTAATATTTTCTCATGGCAACACGAAGT
>ERZ781399.1888-NODE-1888-length-17723-cov-3.655083_pt1 | contig 17723 bp, 18 predicted proteins | sample MGYA00511014_ERZ781399 | MGnify/ENA primary metagenome ERZ781399 (study PRJEB29847, sample SAMN06458254) | wastewater metagenome | isolation source: Wastewater bioreactor | place: South Africa: Cape Town | study: EMG produced TPA metagenomics assembly of the...
TACCGGTATAAAGCATTTTATCCCACATCACTTTCACTCGCACCGATATATCAACCATTTTTGCGAGATATTATTACATTGCTGGCAAATGATCGATCAATGATCGATCGAGATATTCAAGAAATATTCAATTTAGAAAAACAAATCATTCAAGTAGATTAAATATAAATAAAACAAAAATCTATTCCTGATTTCATCTAGATTCATCTATCGCCTAAAGATCAAAATGATGTTAAATATCTTCGAACAACTGTCAAAAGTCTTACTAAAACTCTAAATACCAGCGTAACTATTTTCTCTGTCTTTCTTTCACTCTCAACTACATGTACATTTAGTTTGACTTTACTCATAATCTTCAATCGCTTTATGTTCATGAAAATCTGCCCCTGAGCAATCAAGAATCTATTGTCATCAGTGACATCGATACAATTCGTAATATTTCATTGCTTATAAATACTCAGTTAGCACGTACTCTGCAAAACTATATGATATGGCGTTTTCTAATTTATCAAATTCCGAATATGCCGAAAAGATTCCGAAATATTTTCAATAGACTTCAAAAATCCGTTCTCGGAGTTAGTCATCAACAATCGCGAGCAATCGTATGCGCGAGTCATGTTACAAAGTACATGGATTTTGCTGTGGCGAAATTGTATCTCAATAAATTCTATGATAAATCATCGCATGATCAAGTCTGTCGATTGAATTGAATTTATTCTCGATCTCAAGTGTGATTGTTTAGTCGAATGAAATTGTTGATCATATTCGAAATACTTTCGTTGATATGATCGATCAATCGTCGTGGATGGATTCATTGTCAAAAAATCGAACGATCGAAAAAGTTGAGAGATGATTTCACGAGAAAATAAAAGTAACTTTCGAATTACATCTAGGTCAAAGCAATCATTCAGCATGTTGGCCATCCGGAGTATTTGGATGGTAATGATTTAACACATTTGGAGGATATGTATATCGATGTACGTAAATAAACGAGATTATTTCATTCGAAATCGAGAGAGAACTTTTGTTTTGTAATTTTTAGTACGATTTTAATTCATCACATATTGGAAATATTCTGTATTTGATGAAATTGAATACAAAAAGTAATCTACAAAAGATTTACAAGACAATTGCACCTGATGAGTGGATCGACTACGGTCCACTGGCACTCAATGCTTTCTATCATCCACTGTATAATAAAATAGGTTTGAAACTTTGATAGATTCACGTATGTCGAATTCATCGATTGAGTTTTAGTCGTACCAGCTGGTATTCTTCAACCACCATATTTTCATAAAGATGCGCCAAAGTAAAATTTCGAATAATCTTTTCGAATTCAAATCCCTGTCTTCTTTTTTCAGATATCTCAATTACGGTGGTAAACATAATGATAAATCATCGAAATTGATTTGATAAAATTTATTGTTTAGCTATCGGCTCGATCGTTGGTCATGAAATTACTCATGGTTTCGATGAACTTCGTCGACATTATGATAAACATCAAAATAAATACACATCATGGTCACAAGAAACAGCCAACATATTCGAACAACGTTCACAATGTTTAATTGAACAGTATAATAATTATTTCGTTCGTGAAATCGGATTGCGAGTAAATGGTCAACAAACAAGAGAAGAAAATATTGCGGATAATGACGGATTGAAAAAAGCATTTTACGTAAAAGACAAACAAGTTTTCATTGATAAATATTGAATGTGGATTAATTTAGGCATATCAAAAATGGATTAAACATCAGAATGTGGATGAAAAGAAACTGCCTGGTTTAGAGAAATTTACATCGGAACAGATGTTTTTTATTAGTTTTGGTCATATGTGGTGTTCGAAAATGACGGACGGAAATGCTAAAGCTGGGATTTTAACAGATCCTCATGCACCTTCGCAATTTCGGTAAGATTTCAAATGAATTCAAAGATAACACGATATCGTTTAATTTAGCGTCAATGGACCTACATCGAATTTTGATGAATTCGATCGAGTATTTCAATGTCGGCCAGGTCAAGGCAATAGTCGTGTGAATAAATGTAGTGTTTGGTAAATGATTTTCCTTTGTAAACTTCTGTTCGTCACCTGAATTGTTTTATTTATTTATTTCAAAAATAAATATTCTAAAAAAATGGACCAAAAAAATTATCCATTGGACTAGAATAACCGTAGCTTAATCCATAAGGTTGCCGAGGATAGGCTGGTGGCGTTTGTGGTGGTAGTGGTGGTAGTGGTGATGGTGATGGTGATGGGATTCGATTGTTGAAATAATTCGGAGGATTATTCATGAATGGATTGTCTGGAAATCAAAAAAGATTTACAATAGACTTTGAAAGGGAAAAAGAATGACTTACAGAAATCGTTTTCGTTTGAAAATCGATTGTAATAGAAATTATTTGGTCCAGGAGGATATCCTGTGAGATGATTATCGTTATTTTTAGAAATTACAGACAGAAAAACACAACAAATTTACCTTCGAACCTATTTCGTTGCCAATTATTTTGATTATAGAAATTTCCGTAATCTGGATATTGTCTCCAAGGATAATCGTTTCTCTCTCGTTGCCTATCACTATTACTACTATCATTATTACTGTCATCATCTTCATCATACGATTCAATGATGGAATCGTCATTACCATCGTTGGAGTAATTATTATCAGGAAGCAACGCATGGTTTTTAATTCGCATAAGATTAACTATATCCTTGATATCCCAATGTTCGCGACCGAAATCATCCATAGCTAATTTTCGAACAGTCCAAACATCGAAACAATAATTCGTATTTGCAATATAATTGTACGGAATATAACAGTAACCTTTATCACCCTAGAAAATCGTTCTCGTTTTCTACTAAATCTTTTCTTCACTTTCAACGACTTACCCATTGTTCTCCCCAAGAATTTCTCACGATAAACGCTTGTGATTGATCACTATAACCAACAGCTAACATAGCATGACTAGAAAATACAAAAAATCGAATCCGTTTTCTTCTCTTATTGATCAATTAGTAATCAAACCTTCCATGTGATTGTCGATTGTTGTCCCACGCGTTTGGCATGGGAACAACGCCTGTTTTTGCAGCTTGATCGAACGTACTGTACAATCTCAATCCAAATGCAAATGGAAAACCTTGTGCAAGACAAGATTTCATTTCATAAAGATTGATATCCAATTGAAGTGCTTCAGTAATTTTATGACGTTTAGCTTCGTCGTACGCTTGATTTTCCGGTCGTATATTCACTCGAGAGATATCATACGGCCAAACACTTTCAAGACAAGTGCCGAACTCTTCGAGAGCTTCGATCGCACTCGTCATTGTACAACCAGTGTCTTTCACGTTTTGAGATCGTTGATCTTTGACACGAGCGTTGTAATAGATAAACAATCGACTTACATCCGTATCTCGACCATTGGCTTTTTTAGATATATATTCATAGGCACCTAGATGATATTGAAATCAATGAATTTCCTATTTGAAAAATGAATCATTCGTGCTCACCAGCAAGACAATTCGCTGCACTGAAAATCAAAAAACAAAGAAAATTCGATGAAAAAAATAAAGAATGGAAAATGATTTACCAACTACCAATCTTGGATTGATCTTCGACAGGTGTCATATCTGCTCGCAGATCGACTTTCGGTGGAAGTTGATCGGCTCGATAGATAACATGACTGCGAAATGATTGACATAGTTGTCTCTTTTGAGGCAATTTTTGTGACGGAACAAGACCGTTGAGACGGAACTTGTTGTTCGGATGGTATTTATTTCGTAAATAAGTTTTTACAGTCATTGAAAATTTCTAAATCACAATAATAGAATATTTAACCATCATCATCATCATCATCATCACCGTATTGCTTTACTTACATTTTTTTATTCTCAAACCAGTCAACCAAGTGTTTATATATCAAAATGATGAATCATTCTAGACTAACCATGTCATCGTCTATGAACCGAAACGATATTACTCATACTCGTACACTAGATGGTAAAAACTCATTATGAATCATGCTCGACACCTACAAATTGATTTGACTCATCATTACAAAATACATAAAATGTTTCAATCTAATCAACCATTTGTTTATTGACAAAAATATCTGTGTTTCATTTTCGAATTCATTAAAGTAACTATTCAGATAACAGGAAAAAAAGAGAGAGTAAGAGACACACACAAAAAAAATACATTTTGATCTGACAAGAAAAATAATCGAATCTATGTTTGTACAAAAATAATTGCTTGTTTTATCTGACTCGAATGAGTACTTTTCGTTGCATACGATATTGAACATCACCACGACGGACCATTGCATGAAGAACTTTGTAAATGCCACGTTCAGAATAATTCTGTTTGATAAAATCTTGAACGATAGCGTGTTCGGAAACTTGTGAACCGACGACAAAACGTCGTCGGATTTGTTTTTCAATACGAGCGATTTCTTCTTGATCTTCTCGTGTCGTAAAACCTTCGATGCCGGCTAAATTTCCTGAGCCAGCCGATGAAAGAGTCGAAACATGAAATAATCGAAGTGCTTCATCGACATCGGCTTCGTTTGCAAACGGTGCCAAACGCATTTTAGCTAAACTCTCAGAAATACGAACAAGAGCTTCCAATTGTCGAACAGTAATCGGAATCGCTGTTTTTTTGCCAACTTCTCGTTCGTAAATGCTCGTACCGTTACGCATAACAACATATTGATTTCGTAATTTCTCCGACGCACTCTCCGATAGACGAGGACCGCATTTACTTCGACAATAGGCAATATATTTCTTCAATTTTTGAATGCTCATATCGCTGCCATTATCATCGGTATTTAAAATATTCATATGAATTTTAATCACGTGTTTTGCAAGTGTTGTGTCACGTTTTTCATCGTGTTCATCTTTGATAATAAAAATCATGTCGAAACGCGAAAGAATCGTCGGCATAAAGTCTAAATTATCGTCGCCTTTCAAATCATCCCATCGGCCGTAGATCGAGTTGGCTGCGGCGAGAATACTGCAACGAGAATTCAATGTCGTTGTTATGCCGGCTTTAGCAATCGAAATCGTTTGTTGTTCCATCGCTTCGTGAATCGCAACACGATCGTCTTCACGCATTTTATCGAACTCATCGATGCAAACAACACCGCCATCGGCTAACACCATAGCTCCGCCTTCGATAACGAAATTCTTCGAACTTGGATCTCGAATCACACTCGCTGTTAGACCAGCTGCACTGCTGCCTTTGCCACTCGTGTAAACGCCTGTCGGCGAGACTTTTTCAGCGAATTTTAGTAATTGAGATTTAGCTGTACCGGGATCACCGACGAGTAGAACGTTGACATCACCTCGACGAAACAAACCATCGGGCAAACGTTTACGCGATCCGCCGTACAACTAACAAGCGACGGCTTTTTTAATATCACTCGCACCGTAGATCGACGGCGCGATGCTATTCGCAATCGTTTCGTACACATCGGGCGTATGAGAAAATCGAACAAATTCTTCTTCTTCAGCTGTTGTTAACGTTTGAGCCGACGAACGACCGGCACCGTCCGTGTCGATACGAATGCCGAGCACACGAACGTACGGTTGACGAGTGCCGACGTTCGATTTTTCTTTGCCTTTCATTTTTCCACCCATGGGAACATTTCGTTTGATGCAATAAATGCCAACTAACGTAATTTTATTTCCCGGCATCGCTCGATCGACGAGATTTCGATCGCAATAGAGTTGAATATGCTTCGGCATTTCGCCATGCGGCACGAATTCCGGTGCTTCTTGTAATTTCAAGATTTGAAAGTCAATACATTGGCATTTGTCCGGCATGACGAAGTACGGGTCCAATGGACACGGCGGTTGACCTGGCTGAGTGACGCTCGTACATTTTCTCGGCATGGCATAACCTTCCAAACCGGGCTTGACTTTGATATTCGGAATGACATTTCGACACGATCGACATTGAACGGCGATGTACGACGCTTTGGTTCGAACGCTGCTCGCAGCGATAACAATGCCGACAGTTTTGACTAATTTCGAAACGTATTCCGATTTTAAATGTCGAATATGAAGCGGATGTGCGTCGTTCATCAACATGATTTGAATGTCGTGCAAATCGAGATCATCATCAGGCCGTGGCCGAGTGATTTCGTCGGCTACTTCTTTGGCTGCATCTTCGAATAATGGCAAGAGATCGGCCGGTTGTTTCTTCAAAGTATCACAAAGATTATCATCGTAATCACTTAAATCTCTTAATTCGATATCAATCCAATATCGTCGACTGTTGTAATTTCGTCGTAACATTTCCCTGGACAAGCGAACAAAAAAACAAATCGATTCTCTTTCTTTTTTGTCAATCGAAAAACTCTTACCGATAAATGAAAAGATTGTTAACATGAAATTCTCTGATGAACATTTTGAATTTTTTCTTAATCGTTGCTCGATTAAGTTCGTGATCGTTATCCAAATCTTGGTTATTATCTGCACCGAAATTATCCGAAAAGAACACTCCGACATCATCGAATCCAGCCATTTTGTTTCTAGAACCAAAGAAAGAAAACAATTCAACTAATTGAAGCATAAGTTTGTTGTTGTTGTTGTTGTTTTTTTTTCATGAATTTTTTGTTTCTTTTAAAAAAAAAACAAGTTTGACACACAATTTTTTGTACATACAAAAAAAAACAAAAGAACTGTACGAGTGCGTGTATGGTCTCGATTAATCCAACGCGGTAGAGAAAGAAAAAAGGAACAAATAATGAAGATGAACATTAATATGAACAAGAAAAACAAAACGAAACATTTTGTGGCTTTTATTTTAATAATAATAAATAAGCAATTATACAATAGATTGAGGTGAAGAGATTGACAATGATTCCTAGATTTTACGAACACGTTCGCCTTGAACGACTGGCATATTCTTACGAATTTCGTTTTGACCGTGTTCTTTGTAATCAAATGTACATTTATGTTCATTGGCATAACGATGTAATGAACAGTATTGACCACCGCAACGGCAATCAAAACCTACGAAAAACACAAAAGAGTTTCGTGAGTTGGCTTGTTTGTTCGGATGAACGCGTACCTGTTAAGCCAAGTTTTTTGTTACATGTTTCCCAGCTACAACGATTGCGTTTTTTCTTTTCGGGAGTTGTGAGCGAACTGCACGGTGAGGCGTCTAAATGAAATATATGTTATTACACCATTTTTTCTCGTTTTTTCGAATGTTCGAGAAACGAATCGAACGTTCTGCTTACCCAATGAGCGACTTGCAACGAGATCTGAATCATTCATCGTGGAATTTTCATTTTCTCTTGTTGAAATTACAGGTGCTGATTCGACGTGAGAAAGTTGACTAATGGAATCGTTTGTTTGACTTGCATTTTCACTGTTATCTTTTTCAATTAAACTAGTAGTTACTTCTTCTGTCGGAAGTAAATTCGGTGGCGAATAAAAACCTTTAAGAAGAAAAAATAATAAATTCAATAAAAAAAAAAACTTTGTCTTTGTTTACTGTTTGTGCAGGAATTCGTTCGGGCAGTGCTGTACGATCGGTTGACAGTTTCACGGAAACATTTTGAACACATGCCTTCGAATTGTGACGACCCGTAGAACCCGCAGTTGTTTGTGCAAAATGTTGGATTAGCTTCTGGTTGTTCCATAATGTTATTGTCTTGGTGTAGAAATACTGTACGACGAAACGAAGAAAATCAAAAATGAATAATCTACAACAAGCATACGTGTACTTTTATATTCTATTCTATATAAAATCATGTGTGAGTCACGAGGAAATAGTTGCGCGTCATAAAGCAAAGGAGAAAAACGACCTTATTTGTTCCTGTGAGTCTTTTGTTTTCTTTTTCTCTTCGACGTGCGAACCAACGAGAAACAAGAAAATACGCACACAATGGTAACGACTGCTATCGCAACTCCATTTAAGGTTATCAAGAGTATTTCAAGGGTATTTGCTTGATGCAAAAATATATGTAAATCACTTACAAAATTGGTTCACAATCACAAATGTTGAATATCTCGAGAGAAAAACGATGAAATGAAATGAATAGCAAAGGAGAGAGAAAGAAAGAAAGAGATAGACAGTGGACAATAAAACAAAGCAATCACATGTGAACAACCATTGAACGTATATGTTCACCCTTAGAATGGTGTTTATTCAAAGACAGAATTTCAAAATCGATGATTCACAATAAAAAATTTTCGTATTCGTTTTTTTTTCTCGAGAAAAAAATTAGAAATGTTTATTTTTTGAACGTTTTTCTTCTTGTCTCATGAAGTTCAATTCGTATTCATCTCCCTGTCGCTTTAGTTCACAAGAGGACGCCAGATATATCTTATATATTATCAATAATTTTATTTAGCAAAAAAATATATATGTACGCGTATAAGTAAGAAAAAGAAAGAAAGGATGATGATGAATTATGAACAATCCAGTTGGTCCATGTCGTCACACGAATCTAAATAGAAGCGAAAAGAATTTCGAAACAAGTTGCTGCTACTGTTTACATTCGGGGCATAGTGATGTTCGACATGTTGAATTAATCGATTCGGTTGACGATCGATGTTGAGGCTAATCGCAAAAAAAACATGAATTCAATTATTTTTTTCGTATTAAAGTTTTTTTCTCACCGGATTGTTAATCGAATTAATATAATCTATTAAAAGATTGGCTTCTCGATGAACTTCATCGGTGTATTTCTTTTCAGAAATGATCTCCAATGTCGATAACAATCGATCCGAATCGAGTATTGGCAAACAAGTTTTAATATCTTTTTCTTGTAAACAATTTCTTATTAATTGCAACAAACAAACGAGCAGTTGTTCATCATCTGTCGTTTGAAGTAAACTATAAATTCGATCGATAGTCAAACCTAACAACGAAATAACAGAAAAAAATCGATTGTTTTCCTTCTTCTTACGTTCGAGTATATCCTGTTTAACATCAGTCGATGATTTATACGAAAGATTTCGAAATGCCCATATACTATTGATAACAAGATCGTGATCGGTATGCGTAAGAAACGAAAGAAGAATATCAAGAATTCCACCTGATAATAATCTCTTGAAGAAACAAACAAAACAAGTGAGAGAGAGAGAAAGTAAATAAATCAATCTGTCTTACAGTTGCACAAATCGAGAAATCCAATAAACTATTACAGATAACTGCTGATGCTGTTTTGACAATTGCCAAATGATTTGATTGAATTGCATCTAATAGAATATCACAAATCGTATCATTAAATGTCGTATGAAGTTGTTGAACACTTCGTGAGAGACCGTGAAAAAGACGAAGTGACGCAAGTTTTAATTCGATATTCGATGAACGATAGAATTCAATTGCAACGGGAATCAAATCTTCAAGAAAAGAAAAAAGAATAATATATTCGACGTTCTTATTCGTTTGTCTTACTATCGTGTTCACCAATTCGTTTTTTAATATCCTCATGATACGACGAGAGAATTGCTAATAAAGTCATAGCTGCCGCACGAATTTCCGTGACAAGTTCGTCGTGAAATTTCTCCGAAAGAATCTTTCGTGGCAACAAAATTAAATCAAATAAACGATTTAGAAATAGCTCGGTATACACTGCTGAATGATGTAATGTACAATTTCCATTGAGAAAATAAATTAACACATGAAACGATTGAATATAAAGATTAATGTATTCGTTCGAATAGATTTTCGAACATAAATGAATCAATGTTGTTAGAGCGTCTTGACTAACCGAGAGATGATCCGATGATAGCACCTTGGTTTTGCATAGATTGACGAAGAGTTTCGCGGCATAATACGAGATGTACATAGGCTGAGTGGATTTTTTCAAAAGATTCGAGAGAATTTCGCAAAATGTTTGATTGAATTCGGTGGAGACAGTCGTGTGCAGTTGTTGAGCAATCGATTGATTTTCATAGGAAATCGAACAGAAGAATTTCAAACAAATGCCAACGAGATATTCGTTTTTGAAATTATAAATTCGAGCGAGTGAACTTTTCGATGAAATATTTTCGATGAAAATTTTGAAAACAATTTGAAGGAAATCTTTGTCAACGATTTGATTTTGTCGTTGATTATTGACGCAAATCGATGAGAGTATTTCGAGAATTGTTATTTGAATTGATTTCGATCGAGTTAATAAACGAGAAAAAATGTCCAAAATTTGTGCATTTTCAAAAAGATGATTAACTAAACACGATGAATTTTCATCGGAGAAAAAGTTCTCCTTGGCTTGGTTTTGTTCGTACTGATTTTGATCAGTTAAGAGAATATTTGTTCGATGTTTGGGCAGATAAAATGAACGCAAACATCGAAGACACGATTCGTAATACGCATTCGAATCGATTTCGAACGTAAGAAAATTGAGTAATTGTTCGAGAAAATCAAGTTCAATTAAACGAGTGAAAATATTCGAATTTGTTGATTTAGCAAATGATGATAAACAATCGAAGATTTCAATGAGAAGATCAATATGAATTGTTGATGAATATTCTTTGAGAAAATTCGAAAGTATATCAAGTATTCCAATATGATAAAACGCTGTTTTACATCGATGCGAACCAATTATCAAGTTTTTCAACTGAAATAAATAAACAACATTCGATTATGCTAAACATGAGTTTGAACTTTACTCGAGTTAAGTTCTCAAGTCGTTGATCATGTTCGATATTATCAACGAGATTTTTCAAAAGAGTTTCTTCTTGTTTCGTTGGCAAATCGTCATCATACAACGGCATAATTGATTTGTTTATTGATAATAACTACGAAAACTAGATATTAATTAAATAGCAAAATCAATGACTTATTCTCATTGGTTATGAGTGAATGCAAATAAAAATCCAATGATTTATTCTCTAGAATGTAATGAGACTGAAATAAAATGAGAAAAATCCTAATTGAACTTTTGTTTTTCGTTGCAAATTAAGAAAAAGAATTCAATTTAAATTCATCAATAGTTTGTTTATTTTTGCAATGCATTGATGAGTTAAAATGAGATTTTAGTTGATACGAGTATTGAGTGACTTGAGTAGACATCTCATGTTTTCAAGGATTTTATCATGTTTTTTTCCCCAAAGATTATTTCTTCGTTTAGTTCGCCATTTTTTACTTGAGAAAACGTCGCTATTTGAAAAAACCGTTGCTTAGGTACAAGTTGTCTTTTACTATAGGCTAAGGCCAGAGAACGAGAGAGAGAGAGAGAGAGAGAGAGAGAGAGCGAGAGAAAGTAAAAAATGAGAAGAAGAAATAGAATTGCCTATGGGGAAGCTCGATTCGCATTTGTTCTTTCTTTCTTTTTTCTTTCCTTCTCTTTCTATACTAACCCTTTACTTATTCTCGTCGTTGTTGTGCACATTGTATTGTAGCTTAGTATATGATGTCGACGACACACATTACTTATCATATGCACCCACATACACATATACCATCGTACGGTTTTTTCTTCTTTTTTTTCTTCTTCTCCTCTCTCCTTTCCTTTCTCTCTCTCTCTCGTTCTCTGATTCTCCAAGCTATTGTTTATTCTCACATACATACAGACAAACTAGTTACAGCAACAACAAAACGAGATTCGAATTGTTGTCGAATTATCCGTATCGTTTGTTCGTCTTGACTTTTTTTTTCTTCTTCGTTTTCTTGATTTCATCGTGAATCATTCGTTCTTTTTTTGTATTTCAAAGATAAAAAAAAGTCTAAATTCTTCGGTTTTTTTTCATAGGTCACGACTTTGTGCCTGTCGTTTTTTTTATATGTGTCGGGCATGTTTGGCAGCTCGTGTAACGTTGACCAATCGAGCTCAGTTGTTATTGTCTTTATCTATTAACAAGTTTGGAATAGCTTAAGACTTTCAATATTTGGCTAGATTATTCGTATTTTGTTTTTCAAAGATTCGTTATCTATTATTATTATTGTTAAAAACTCGAACCACAAAAAAACATAACCTAAACTTAATCATGTGTGCTGTCGTTAACATTCCTTTTTGATACCGACTCACTCCTGTTGAATTTTATCATCAATCTATGTAAGGAATCCTTTTTCCTTGAGATATCGAAGACAGAAAATAGATATATGAAAATAACTGTACGTTGGTTTGTTTTTTTTCCTTATTTTTTTAGAACATCCTCAAAACAAATTCTACATTTTCTCGTATAATAACAACAACAACAACACAAAGAATTCACCTGTTTTGTTTTGTTTTTTTTGTTCAATTTTTCTTTTCTTCTCTTTATCAAAAAAAAACCGCATTTGTTCAAACACATCTAGACAATTCATCTTGTTATTATTATTATTATTACTATTATATTATTATTATTATATTATTCATCGTTTAATTATTATTTACATATTATTCGCACATATCTTCTAATAGACAGTAGTTCAATTTTCTCTTGTTTTGTTTTTTTACTACAATTCTTACAATGACACAAGCAACAGTAAGTGAAACCATTCTTTCTTTTTTTTTATCATTCCCAAAATCGATTGATGAGTTGGAGTATCATTGATACTTAATGTCGAAGAACACACTTCGAGAGATAAAAATCCGATTGTTGAAGTTCATTAGATAGTAGTACACGAAGGAAATTCTCGTTTCGAATGGCACGATTATTAGAGAAGGATGACCTTGTTAGACACAACGGTATCTATATTCTCTCTCATTGTTTCCAGTTGATCAGCAGGAGGCTGTTGTCTACCATCCATATAATCATCATGTGAAAGAGACGAAAATCTTGTCCTTCGATTAAGAATATAGTTAGATAGTAAGAAAAACACAGAGACAACAGGAAAAAAAAGGAAGTCAACGAGCATCTATAGATAGAAGAAAAGGACAGAAAGACCCTGAAAATAAAGACAAAATGCGATAAGAAAACAATTCTTTATTTTCTTCTTTGCCTTTGTTCAAGGTAAATGTCGGCACTAATGCCGTCAAAAATCTCAATCCAAATGCTCAATTATTTTCAACGAGCGATTATAATAATGGAACAGTACTAACAGGATCAACAGGTCCCAGTGGTAAATTCTCACATATCTATTCGATAAATCGATTTGACTAAATCGTTTGTAGATGAGTCATTTGGAGATTATCTTGCTAATGGAAATGGACCCTATCTTCAACAACATCAATCTCATTTATATCAAGGTAAATTCAATCAAATTGATATTTTCTATTAATAAATAAAATATTAATAATTCAGGTTTTTATTATGGTGGTAAGAGATATCAAATGGGCTTTTTTGTATGTATATGTGTGTGTGTGTGTGGAAATATCACAAACGAGGACACAAAAAGAAATCGCTGATTTAGTTACTTTTTCTTCTTTGCCATGCTTATATTTTCTTCCTCGATTGTGTGTCCCGCTACTCATTTCTCAATCTCTCTTTCTCTCTTTCTCGCGCGCGTTCGTGTGTGGAGAACGCGCGAGAATATGTAGCTTCTTCTCCTCCTGATTGCCAACAACATACATACATCTATTATTTGCTTTGAACAACACATATATAGACACATTTCGTTTTTTTTTTATTTCTTTCTCTCTATCTCTTTTCATTTATGATGTGTGTATGTATATTCATTTAACTAACTGAAGTGTGTGTGTGTGTGTGTTTTTTTGTTTCTAGTCGATCCATCGTCGATCGATACTCATCACTCGCAACAGCAGCAACAACAAGTCGAAACGAATTTAGTTGCGCACGAACATGCAGCTATGCTCGAAACAATGGATCATACACAAACATCATTATTAAATCCTAATCATCTTCATCATCCGCCAACACATTTGCACCAGACAATGCCAGGTAAATTTCGACGAACGAATAGAAGAAATCAAACGAATGAGATGAGATGATGCAATCTTAACGACAGAGACCATCGATCATCGCTCTTCACATATTAAGGCGTGTGTATATGTGCAATACAATAAGCCTGTCAGCATATTCTTCTTCGTTATCACTTTAAGTTCAATATACAAAAAAAAGAAGAAGAAGAAGGAAAGAAGAGAGCGAGGGGAAAAAAAGAAAGCATTTAATTGTTGTTGAACGGGAGCCAAATGATGAACGATTTATACATATCGCGGATAACCGTCGTCGTTTTGTATTCGCGCGGACGAGAATAGAGAGAAAGAAGAACAGAACATATACACCGTCTGGTTTGAATTGCAAGCTACGTGTGTGTGTGTGTGTGCATATGCATACGATACACATCGAATTGTTTTGCTTCTCTATTTTCTTTTTTCTCTCTCTCTCTCTCGTGCATATGCGTATAACAATCGAAAGAGAACACCAGTGAAAAAGAAAAAGAGAGAGAGAGATAGCGTCGGCACCATGTCTTCTTTCGCTTGACGCAAGTTTTCTTTTTTTTTATTGTGTGTGTGTATGCTTAGAAGAAACAATAACAATAGAAATGATCTATGAACGAAAACGTGTCGTTAATCAACCCACAGGTTGTTTTTCTTTTCGGAAAGAATTAGTTTGTTTTTTGAAATGCAATTCAACGATATTTATTTAGACGAAGAACAAGTCCAACAGCAGCAACAGCAACAACAACAACAACCACCACAACAACAACAACTGCCGCCGCCGCTGCAATTAACATCTGAACAACTACGACAGGCTCTTAGAAAACAATTAGAATACTATTTTTCTCGAGAAAATATGGCCAATGATACCTATTTAAAAGCCCAAATGGATGCCGATGATTACGTACCCATAATAACGATTGCAAATTTTAAATTAGTTAAACGTCTTACACATGATCTACAATTAATAATCGATGTTCTCAAAGAATTGCCATCAGTTGAAGTCGATGGTGAAGAACGAAAAGTTCGTTCGACTGATGATAAACGCTATGCACCCATACGTAAACGTTGTATTATTATTTTACGTGATGTTCCATTAGATGCAACTGAAAGTGAAGTGTCCGATTTGTTTGTAAATGAACATTGTCCTGTACCAGCTGTTTCATGTGAACGAGCGCTAGAATCCGGTACATCGGACTGTTGGTATGTGACATTCAACAGCGAAGATGATGCACAAAATGCTTTCTTATATCTAACAAGAGAAAATGTTTCTATACGTGGTCAAAAAGTTCTAGCTCGAATGAAAGCACGTTTATGGCAAAAACCAGTCTCGGTACCAAGTACGACGAATTCAGCTCGACCTATTTCGCCATCAACATTGAATAATAACGGCGGTGCTACAAGTCCAACACCGCCAACACAATCGAATTCACTTCCTCCGACTCAACAAGTACCCATTCAAGCCTATCCAAATTCCACATTTATTCAACAACAAGGTCCGATTCAATATGCACCTCATCCTCAAACTCAACAATTCAATCAACAACAACAATCACAGCAAACCAATCAACAACAACAACAATCACAAACACAACAACAAACGCAACATCAATCGGTCTACAACACTCATCCGAATCAATCATCGATTTTAGGCAATCTTCAAACTCAACAGACTAACTTTCGTCATCCAATGCATTCATCCGTTGCACCACCTCAACATCTTGCTACACAATTTTCAACAGCAAATCCAAGTCAACATCCAACAACACTTGATCATACACAAGTCTTGCAACAACATATACGTATGACCTATCCGAACTATGCAACTAATCCGCCATTTGATCGAACAACATGGTCGGGACCTCATCCTCAAGCTGTTCAACCGAATCAGTCAGCTATTTCCTTTGCAACAACAGCACAACAACCAAATATGCAATCGTATGCAACATCACTTCATCCACAACCACAATTCATTACTAATGTAGGCAAAAACAATCAAATAGAAAACTTTTCGATTTTCATTTTTTGTTTTGCTTTCGTTTTCAGCATCCTGTATTCCCGGGAAATATTTGGTATGTGCCTTCCACCTATCCACCAACAGAACCATATCCAACGATGGTACGTTTTTCTTTGTTTTGTTTTGTTTTTCTTCTTCTTCTTTTTCTCACAATGAAAACAAACAGAAAAGAAAATCTATTTCGACATCAACTACGAACTTAAGTCTCGTATCTTTTTCTTAATAGATTGTACCTCTCAATTCTTTGATCAGAGTATGAACAACAATCTATTATTTTTTTTTAAATTTCTCTTTATGAATGTTTTTTTATTTGATGTGCGTGCACACCCGACCACGTCGTCTCTCTCTTTCTCTTTATTTTTACCCTAAAAAGACAAACAAATAAATGACTTGAGTAGAAGTTATCAAGAGATCCTCATTGACCTTTTATTTCTCCTCCTCTTCCTCCTTTCGTTTTCTCACTATATATATATGTATTTGCATGAATTCTGTTCAGCACGAGGATCTCTCGTTTTGATTTGAAAGGGAAAGATGAGTTTAGCATGACAGTTTCGATTTATTATTTGAAACGCAAAAGATGAATAATCATGATGTAGAAAAGTCATTGATTTTGATTTTCATTCGCTTTTCTAGGCTTATAATGGAAGCAATAAACAAAAGAATCGAACTCCACGTGAATATACAATGAGTTCAAAATCAAGGTAAACCGGATTTGAGTTTTAATAATTGATAGACAAATAATTGATTTATATACGTATGTAGAGGTTCAACAAAACCAACTGGTGCTCGTAATTCTCGACATGAAGGAATTCAAATGACAAGTGAACATTCAAATGAACTACTTGATTATTGTCAACACAGTACTCCACAGTTCGTTGACTTTTTCTTCTTCTTCTTTTGTTTTATTTATTTATTAAATTCAATTTTCTAGTTCCGAAGGTAGTAGTTCACCAGTTCCTCGTGCCGAAGCAGTAATTAATCGTCCAAATGAATCACATGTTCAAAATTACCCAACTGATACATCATCAACAAATGATAATGTTGATCAATATCAGCATCAGCCAACAAATGATAGGTAAAAAGACAAATATATTTTCTTGCATTTAATCGATGATGATGATTTGTTTAGTTTATATAATAATTCGAACAGTCACTTGCAACAACAAGGATCAACTGATACCAATTCTTCGCAAGAAATTCTTCTTTCAACTCAATCATCAAATGAAAATGCAAAATCAAATTATCAACCAATGGAACAACGAAAAACATTTGCAGTTAATCAAGATTCTCAACCAAGTAATGATAGTCAATCCCAACAACAACAACCACAGCAACAATCGAATAAAAAATCAAATAATCAACAAATTCCTCCATTAATGTCACGTGAAAATCGACCAAATCAAAACTCGAATCGTTCATCAAATTCATCTCAACAAGGACGATCTCAACAACAAACACGAATGAATTCGAATTCATCAACATCGGTTTCAGTCAATACACCGAAGGTTTCGTCCGCTACTTATTATAATCAAACATCATCATCATCATCGCCACAATCTCCGAATACCAATCAAAAAACACAACAACAACAGCAACAGCCAGTTGTTGATAACAGCGGACCTCGAACCTATGCCGATATGCTTAAACTTAAACAAGCTCCTCAACAACAAGGAAACGATTCGACGAAATCTCCTCCCAATGAAAGCAATGATCTATCATCATCACGTGCTCAATCGCCAAACAATCCTAAAACTGATTCAGCTTCTGCTAATATCGAAACAAACGGTCCGCTCTCGTCTGCCTCTTCTGACATATCACCATCGAATCCCACAGAACCGACAAATCCGTCTCAAGCATCATCGACTAATGATTTGAACGCAGCTCGTCGTAATAGTTCCGCATCCGATCATCCCCAACAACAACAACA
>ERZ781399.1890-NODE-1890-length-17700-cov-3.954208_pt1 | contig 17700 bp, 19 predicted proteins | sample MGYA00511014_ERZ781399 | MGnify/ENA primary metagenome ERZ781399 (study PRJEB29847, sample SAMN06458254) | wastewater metagenome | isolation source: Wastewater bioreactor | place: South Africa: Cape Town | study: EMG produced TPA metagenomics assembly of the...
ATTAAATTATTATATTGATTGATTAATCGAAAGAAAAAATTCTTACTGTTAAAGTATGTAATTCATTGTTAATAAAATCATTAATTACAACTCTATTTTCATCTCTTGCTTTCAATTGATTAACTAATTCTGTATAACCACAAAGAATTAAATCATTAATAGCTTTTGTATTTCCATTTTGAAGTAATTGAATACAATAATTATCTAAATCATAGGATATCGTTTGTTGTTTCGTTGAGAAAACGATTTATTCAAACCTATTTGATCAACATTTTCTTGTAGGCCAGCATCGAGTGCAACATCACGTGGTGTTTTACCGTCAGCATTACGCGATGCAATCGAATGATAATTATCTCGAAGTAATTTCGAAAGATCGGCATCTAAAATAAAACATTTTCGTTTTGATTTCCAAGGAAAATTTTTCCCATTGAGAATTACCTTTATTGGCAGCTTGTCGATGAAGTTCGGTCTCGCCGAATTCAACAACGAAGACATCATCTTCTTCTTCACGTACAGCAGGCAATGGTGGCGGAGCTGCAGCTAATTCTTTGTGTCGTTTCGCTAGTTCTTCTGCTTCTCGTTTACGTTTTTCTTCGGCTTCACGTTGTTTTCGTTCAGCTTCTTCTCGTTCACGTAGAGCTCGAATTTCGCTCTTCAATTGAACACGCTGTTGTTTTTCTTCTTCAGCTCGTTGTTTTTCAATTTCTAATTGTTTTAATTCTTCTTCTTTCTATTTACAAGAAGAAATAAAATCGTACGTATTTTCACATGTGTTCATCGATCAAAATCAATGGCTAACTTGTTTTTGAACTCGAGTATTTTCGACTTGTTTATAAAGATATGTTGCTAAATACTCAATAGGATCATTGGGACGACGTTCTACAATTTCAGATAGACCACGAACTAGTATGGGACCTAGAGAAACAAAGTACAACAAAATGAAATTGAACTGAATAAATCAAGATTTTTCACTTGCCAACACTAGATGTTAAGTATTTCGCTTCAATTGAATTTGGATCTGCTGGAGGACGACGTCCGGAATTCGATCGACTCATTTTAACTGAGAAAAACAATCGAGTTTGTATTTAATAGTTTGTATTTTATTATGATTTTTCTTTTGCTCGACTGCAGCAACAACTATCCACCATTCGTGTCTCTTAGCATCGCTTAGTTACGGACAGAACAAAAAACTGTAACTCAATTTTTTCTTCTCCTTCTTTTAATTCTCCGATTGTTCAGTGGCGACGCCATTGTCAAGGTGAATTTAGCAACATTTTAAGCTTATCTATTAGTTTCAATTCATTTATTTATTAACTGACTTTGCAAAAAAATTCAACCTATTGCAAAAATGAGTCAATGATATATAATTTCGAATTTGTATATCAAAGAATACGAAGACAATCGTCTGTTGCCAACAATCGTACAAGTATTTTCCATGGAAATGGACAAATTTGTAATTGAATCGGTAGGCAAACACGTCGTTTCGTTTGATGATGTTTCAATTGTATTTGTGATTGATCACAATCGATAGTTAAAGTTAGTCGATCACCTGTTTGAATGATTTCATTATTATCACCGCCTTGACTTTCGCCATTGACGAGCATGTAATCGAAATTCCACCATCCATGAATGGAATTATCGAATGTTGAGCTTTGTTTCGTGATCGAATGAATACCGAAAAAGATATTTTTCGTTCCTTTTTTTTCGATTAAAAATCTGATTGAATGTTTCCCTGATGAATAATTTTGATGACCAGTTATTTGTGATAAACCAGCACGATAGTCCGAATGTGTAACAACTCGATTATCGTCTGATAATTGACATGGTCCATACATAACAACGAAACTCTCGGTTAATTCTTCACAAGGACTTTCTGGTGATAGACTTTGTTCGATAAGTTTAATTCTATGAATAGGTGATGAACATTTTTTATCTTGTACTAAAGAAAGATTCGTTGGTTTTTCAAGGAGATTTCGTAGATCATTTAATTGTTGATTCCATTTTTCGAGATCGATTTCAGTAAAATTATCTTTTCGTTCACTTGCTCGTAATTGTTCGAGAGTTTGATTTAGAGAATTATTCACATTACTTTTGGTTTTTTCAATTGATTTTTGAAAATCTTCTCGAGCTGTTCGAGCTATTTCTTGAACTTTTGCAATCGATTTTTCTTCCCAAACAGAAATATTTGTTAAAATATTATTCTCGAAATTGTCCTGTTTTAAATCTTGTTTAAATAAATTAAATTGCTCGAAAAGTTTCTCGATTTGTTCCGAGAGAAATAAACGATGTTTTATAAAATGTCGACTGCAAAACGATTGTTGACATCCAAAACACATCGCTATGCCATCTGCTTGTGTACATTTGATGCACGGTGTTCCATTCGATGTTGTGCTCATTTTGTTGTTATATTAACTCGAAAAGAAAGTGAAATGACGAATACGAATTCGAGAGAAAGAAATACGGCGAACGAATGAGTCAACTGTGTACACAAACAAAGTGCCACAGTCAATAAATGTAAAATATTCTTTTTACTCACATTAAATCAATAAATTTACGATCAGGTAAATTACGGAGAAATAAGATTGAAAATCAAAGTGTAACCATCTGACACCCGTCTCAGACAAAGAAAAAACGGAAGAACATGTACGTAATTGTTGTTGTGCTGTTGCTGTTGCTGTGTTTTTCTCATGCAAAGAAAAAGAAACAGTGAAATCAGATGGTGCATATTCTCAATCGATCGAATATCAAAGTATATATCGTGTTGTTGATTGTAAATGACAAAGAGGAAAAAAATACGACTACAAATTCGTATTGATTCAAATCGAAATTAACTCAGAGAAACTATTATTAATCGGTTTCGTTGTTTGCTAATATCCATATCAACCGAAAATATACATAAACGTGAGTCAGAGCATAAGCCCACGCACGATATTTTTTTGTTGGCATTTAATCATTTCTTTTCCTTTAGTGACTAATTCAACACCAATATCAAAATCAGAAGACAGATAAATCGAGAGAGAAAAAGAAACAAAACGAGGAGTAGCCGAAAAAAGTACTTCTTCTTGTTCTTTCTTCCTTTCCTAAGCGTCTTTTGCAATATTCAATCCATGAATAAAGTAATATCAAACGAAGTTAATCACAAACAGTATCAAATAATCGGTAAACATGGCCGACAAAAGGGACAATTTAGTAATCCACAGGATGTTTTAATTTCATCGAACATTCTTCTTGTTTCGGATACAATCAATCAGAATGTTCAATCATTTTCTCGTCAAACAGGTGTTCACAGTGGAACGTTTCTATTTTCGACAATATCGAAACAAATTCCACTACGACGTCCGATTGGTTTAGCTCAAACTAATGAAGATATTTGTTCATATTTAGTAACTGATTACGATCAACATTTGATTAGTAATTGGAGAATAGATGAAAATGGAAATGGAAAATTAATGAAAAAATTTGCTCAAAAAACACTCGTAGGACCGAAAGGAATATGTGTATCAAAACAAACGAATAATATTCTCGTCGCTGATAATAAAGGCAATCAAATATGTTTGTTTAATTCATCCGGAGAATTACTACATCGTTTCGGTAGTCGTGGTACTGAATTACATCAATTAGCAGGTCCACATTACGTTCGTTTTGCTGATGAAACCAACGATCGAAATATTCTTGTGACAGATTTTTATAATAATACAGTGAAAATTTTTGATCTTGAACGACACGGACAATTCGTTCAAAGTTTAGGCTCGCATGGCACGACAAATGGCTACTTTCAAGCGCCAACTGGTTTAGCTATTGATTACGATCGAGGTTTCATTTTCGTTTCCGATTGGGGCAATAATCGCATTCAAATCTTTGATCATCAAGGTACATTTATTCGACTGATTGATCTATCGACTCCAGATATGCTTTACGGACCACAAGGTCTCGATTATGATTCGATAACTCAAACGTTAGCTATAGCCAATTCAGGCAAACATTCAGTTATTCTAACGAATATCATTTGACGTTTTTCTTTTGCTCTGTTTTATTGCATAAAAATAAATAAAAGAACATTTGTTTAACAATTTGGAAGATCGAGTCGATGCTGAAGAACTTGTTCAGCTTCAAATGAACTTAGATGATGAATACCCATTTCATGTAATGGTGATGGCATAGGTGATGCTTGAATTGAATCACTTGTTGTTAGATTAGGTAGTTCTTGTTTTAAAGCATCACGTAATAAAAGTGCAGAACCAATAGGCATTGTTAAAAGTGTTGCAGATTCTCGGCATCTAACAGCAAAAAAAACAGATCGATTAATATTCTCCAAAAAATCTAACAAAGTTTTTTTATTTTTTTGTTACTTATTAAATAACTGCGAAACATGATCGTTTGTTACACGAGACCAACCTCGATTAATATCGAAGAAAAATTGTGCTGCTCCACCTTCATTAAATGAACGATCCGTAATTATCTATTAAATAGAAATAATTTAATTTTCTTTTATTCGTATTTTATTTGTTTTCAACATACACAATTGAATAAATATTCATCGAATTCAAGAATAACTCTTGCACGAATTTCATTACAAATATTTTTCAATAGATTTACTGATAATATCAAAAATACACTTTGTAATTCAAGTAAAGCATCAATTGCCGATGATGATATATTCATACTAAAATATTCTTTCGAACTCGGAATATCCGACCATCTAAAATTCATTCGAATAAAATTTTCGATTTTATTTCTTTTGCGATTTTCTTTTTAAATACTTTTTTTCGATATATTTTCGACTTTTTGTTCGAAGTGATTTTAAAATATAATTCACAATCAATCCACAATATTCTTCTTCTTCATCGCGATATTCTTGTAAAAGATTATCGAATATTGTTACATTGACTAATTGATTTTCTTTATTCAATTCAATTAAATCAAATTGAGCTGCTAGCATTGTATCAATAGCAATGGGATTTTCTTTTGCATTGAGTTTTGGATAATTCTCATCGAAAGATCGATATTGATTGAATAAATATTGTAAACGTTGATAATACTAAAATAAAAATCAACGTTTTTTTGTTTTTATTTGAACTTTTTTCTTTGTTCAAAACAAACTAACTGATCGAGTTTTCCATTGTTGTAAAACATCAGCTACATAAACAATAGAATTTAATATCGAACAAAATTCTTTCGATAATGGATCCGAATCGAATTGTTCGTTAGCTACGGTAAATTTTAATTTCTTAAGGAAATTATCTAATAAATCGATTTGGAGAGAAAATAAACGAAGACTACAGGATGGATAAGGAACAAGACGATAGCGATCTTTAAATAAAAATATTAAAAAAATACAATTTTTTTCCTTCTACAATGAATTTAACCTTCCATAGCATGAATAAGCGTGAGAAAAGTTTCCGTACATTCACTAATTTTAATTTCATCATTGTTTCTTTCTAACATTCTTTCATAAACACTCTGATGAGCTGTTGAAGATTTGAAAATTGTTTGTAATTTAGCGTGTGCAACTATAAATCAAAATATTACATTCAATATTTTTCTTTTTGAAGTAAAACAAAATCGAACCATCATTTTCAACTTGAAACCATTTTTCAAAAACAATTTCATCACATAATAAATTCATACAATTCGGCAATGAACGTGAATAATCAATGTCACTATCGAATAGACGTTGAGAAAATATTAGAATTTCTTCGATATAATGTGTTAATAAAGATCGATCGATAAGAATCGATGTAATCTGACTATCGAGTTTAATAATCACTAATTCAAGTAAACCACGAATGAATTCAACCTGTTATTAGAAAATAAATTAAAATGACTTTTTCTTTTTGGTTTTTACTTTCACATTGATCGATGATGAAGCTGCTAATTCATCAATTAACGGTTGTAATTGTTCAGTTAGAAAATAGTCATGATCAAGAATCCAACTTAGAACTTGATTGAGATACCATTCAGGCTAATAAAAAGAAATTTTCAATAATCAACAATTAAGACAAAAAAACAACAGGCGATCTACTTTTTTCCGATCATTAGTTTTTGTTTGTCCATAAAAATGAAAATTAAATCGAACAATTAGTTTTTTCAATAGAAATTGAATCAACAATGGTATCGGTTTCCAACCAAGAAAACGTATGTGCGATTGATTATCTTTATGTTTAATATGCACCGGTAAACGTAAGCAAAGTAAAGACTTTAAATTCTCTCGAATTTGATTTCGATAAGTTTCGAATAATTCAATTAAATAACTCGATGGTTTCTTATTCACATAGGGAAATTCAATTTTTTCAAATAATTGATCCCAAGATTTTTCTAATTTTGTTTTTAATTGTTCATACCAATAGATTGTCAAATCGATACTGTAGGAACGTAAATGTTCAGTTGATGTATCTTGAATATGTTCAGTTAGTTGTGCTAATTGAGAATAGATTTGAAGAGATTGATCTAATGAATTTGTTGAATGAGATTGTTCAAGATTTGAACTTAGTTTTAAAAATATTTCAAGACAACGAAAATAATCGAATATTCGTGTTGTATTATTGAATAGTTTGACTGTTGTACGAAAATCTTGTGCAAGTAAATCGGCATTATCTCGATGTGAAGTCATTTGATTAGCTAATTTCATTTCTTCATCACGAAGTTCTTCGTGTTGTTGAAGAAGTTCATTGGCCTTTGAAATGCCATTTTTTAATTGTGATACAATAGATAAATTTTCTTGTTTAGTTATTGATATTGGATTGAACTAGATCGAAAGGAATATATAGATTTTTCTCGTTTTATTTTATATATCTTCTCACTTGAGCTTCAAGTGTTTGTCTTTCATCTTCAGCAGAATTCAAAATTTTAGCTAGAATATGCTCAGGATTATCAATAATCGTTGTATCATTATCAATTTTATTTGTATACTCAATCAATTGACTCCAGAAATCAGTCATAATTTCAAGAAAATACGTTTTATTAGAAAAGAATAATCGTATTCTCTCCTTTTCTTCTTTTCGTATTTCTCAACGATTTCAATTTGTGTACGTTCTCCACCTATCGTGCGATTATTTTTCGATAGAGGTTTTTTTAACAGAACTAACATTTGCAATGGTGCGCCCATGTCGGCTGATGGCGAGCATTCATCCATATTGCAGTGCAAGTATTTTTATTTGAAATATTCAAATAAGTTTAAACAAAAAAAAATACATTTACACACACAATAAGTTTTTATCTAGTTAATAAATTCTTTGCAGATTATTATCGTCGTTAATTTTGTATATAAATAATCGATGTAATTGATCGATTATTTTCGTGTTTTTTTTTCTCTTCTGTATCTTCGAGTTATTTTCTTCAAATGTCAATCATAATCATGTATGTATACAAATCAAAGAAAGAAAAAACATGTTTGCTTTTTCCTTTTTTTCCTTTTTTCGTTTCTTTATATTTTGTTTTGTTTGTCATATGGACAGTTAGTTAAAATGTTTTATTTCGATTATGCATAGTTTTTTTTCTCTCTCGTTTACAACCAATTGTAACATAGATTTATTTTACGCATCAATACACATTTGTGTTTCTCGACTTTTTTTTTAAAATACATAACATATTCATCTTGATTTGTTTTAGTAGAAAATTTTAGAATGATTATCTATGGATGAACTTTGTCTGACAACATCGATGAATTCCAACCGAGAACGAATGGACTCGGCTACTGTTATTCAACAATCAGATGTGTCATCGTCACGGCCAGCATTGTTAGCACATGAAACGCTTAGGCCACTTCTCTTTGAGGTATTCTATTATGTTTTTTTTTTCATTCTTTTCACCTTCTTTTTTGTCTCGTCATTCTCTCTTTTATATTCGACAAGAGAAGAACGCGCGCATAGAGACGAAAGACAACAAGAGAGATGAGCTAGTTAAACTCATCAGCGTTATTTCCTAAGACAGACAGAAAGAAAAAAAAGTGACACTGGAATTTTTTTTTCTTCGTCTCTGCGTGTCAGAAATGTTTCAAGAGCGAGCGAGCGCGCGCGAGAAAAATGAAGAATAAGAAAAAAAGAAACTGATTACACACTTTAGAATAAAAAAAAACGCGTGTTTGGAACGAAGAAACTGCATTATGCAGACTGAAAATAGCAAGACAAAAGGAGAAAAGAACGTTATGAAGTCGCACTAACACACAGAACGTTCTTTCCTTTCCTTTTTCTTTTTTTTTTTGAAAATATGCGCTTGTTCTCCTTTTTTTTCATATTTCAGTCTTCTTTTTAACATTGACGTGTATGTCTTACAGTTGTAGGGCGCATTTTTATGCCGATAATAATAATGATGATGATGATTATAAAGTTGTTTTAGAGAACAGAACAAAAAAAAAAGAAGAAGAAACATTGCTGCGTTTTTTCTCTATTCTCTTTCTTTTTATGCTACTCTAGCAAGTAGACTATTTAAAAAAAGGAATTTAATTATGGGTATGAGTGAACCGAATACATCAACAAATAATTCTCAATCACTTGAATATAAACTTCAACTGGTAATATGTCTACGGAGAAAAAGACGCACTTAGATCTTTGAATTACAAAAAAGAAAACCCAATGGATAATTATTTAATTAATTAATTAATTTGTTTTTTTTCATTTACATTCACTAGGCTCTCGATGGATTCTTCTTCACTATCAATCATAATTTCGAAATCGACTTCGTTAGTGATAATGTTACACAATATTTAAAATATTCCCAAGTAAGATTGTTTTGTTTGTTTGTTATGCATTCTTGTTTTTATCTTTTCGAAAGAAAAAAGAAAGCATAAGCAAAAATGTTCTTTTACTATTTATATTCATTGTCATTTGAATTAGGAGGAACTTGCGGGAAAAAGTTTACATCATTGTGTACATCCGAGTGATGTTGGTGAGTTTAGAAAAGCGTGGACGAAGAAAGATTCCGGTATGAATATAAATTTCATTTGAATAATAAATACAAATGGGAATAATGTAGGTGATTCATTAGCAACATTTGTCAATAATGAACAACAAAATCCTCAATCACGTGGACGAACATTCCCTTGTCGAATGAGAACAAATGATGGTTAGTTACTTGGGTTTTTCTTTTCAATTATCTTGTTGTTTTCTTTTTGAATAGATTCAACAACTTATGTTAATATGTTTGCAACCGTTGCACTTCATCATGATTCATTGAATAGTGAAAAGAAATTCTTAATTTGTATTGCACGTCGACCGTCATTAAACGACCCGAAAGATAAACCATCGCTGCTTGGTTTCGATCAATTTTCGTCTCGGATTGATCTAAATTACGACATAGAAAATTTAGATTCAAGGTTTCATTTTCGAAAACAAAAAGAACATTTGATTAGTCCAACTTGTTTTTTTCTAGTCATATGAAATGTGAAACACTCGATACGAATTTTCACGGAAAGAATTTCCGAGATTATGTATATAGTCAAGATATTCCATCGATTGAACGACATTTTCAAGAAGGTATTTTTCATAGAAAGAAACAACAACAACAACAACGATCTGTTGATTTCGTTTAGTCATAGAAAAAGGTGAAGCCAAAAGCAGTGTCTATCGATTTTGTTTACACGATGACGTGCACGCATTTATCAATACTCGAAGTAAACTATTTCGTAGTTCCACCAATGATCACTCCGATTCGATTCTCTCGACGCACACGATTGTTCGGTAAAAAAAACAACAATTTTATATCTTTTTTATTCAATTTGAATTTATTAGTTTGATCGAAAATACGAACGATTTAGTTGGCAATGCGCCGACACGTTTAATGAAAACAATCATATCAGCTAATCGTGATCTACAGAAAAATAAACAAGCAACATCCTCACCCTCGACAAAACTTCCAACAGCATCGCCAACAACACCGATTGGCACGCAATTCGCGTTGACAATGTTAGGCATGCATAAAAATGCATCGAATTCATTGCAACAACATGTATCGAGCACATTGGGAACACTTATACAAGTTCAAAATTCATTTTCATCATCATCCACAACAACATCTAGTCCAAACGAAAAACTACAATCACAAACGGCTGCAACTCCATTGCCACCTTCATCGTCGCCAGCGCCATTATCTAATCGATTCAATGCTCAAAAATCTCCGACACTTGACAGTAAAAAAAAATGAAAAAAAGAACAACAAACAAATAGAATTTCGTTTTCTATCTTTAATTTAAGGTGTTTCATCTTCAGATACGGTCGAATTCGGTAGTAAACGAACTTCTTTCAGTCCTGCTTTAGGCTCAGGTAAAATTTGTTGAATCGACTAATCCTCAATTCGATCGTATTTTTCTTCTCTTTCAGTGCATTCCAACCATGGTAGTCTCTCATCACCGGTCAATTCTTTCGATATATTTTTCTCCTCTCCCGTTCCTCCACCTCCTCAAACCAATTCAAACGATTTAAATTCACTTCTTCCATCGCCATTAAATCATCCGAAACCATCATCATCTCCACATTTTTCTAACAATGATATTTACACAACATCATCGAGTCCACGAACATCATCGTCATCATCTCACACACAAAACTATTCCTCATCTCGTAGTTCGACACGTCTACGACAATTGCTAGCCAATAAATCCCCGTCAACAAACGAAAATCCATCTCAAACATTACACTATCATGCCGATGTTAAACTCGAAGAATTCATACAAGGTCCAGAAAGTCCAACAACGACACATGTCTCACCGAATACCAATGATTTGCCATCGACAATCAACAAACGTCGACGAAAACATAGCGCAACAGCAAATACACCTAATCAATCCGCTGATATTCTGCTAAAGAAAATTCTAGAAAAACAAAATTCATTTGTACCATCGCCGATTAAAACCGAATCGAATCATAGCGATGATAGTGTATCCAACGGACAAATGAGTGATAAACAACGTAGTGATACATTTCTTCGAGTAAATCAATCGAGAATTTTTCTTTGTTTCAATTCAATGAATTTCTTTTTGTTAGACTTTACTCAATGATGATGTTCGTCCGCAAAAAGTCGTTGTCGGCGGTCCGTTTATTCAAGCTTCGCGTGATAAACCAAATCAAAATTCCGCCAATGCCTTGACTGAAAAAACGAAATCATTGAATACGAATTCTCGTGGATCGTTTAAAAGTCAACTATCGGATTCGAATTCGAATGAAAACATTTGGGAAAATAAAAGCAAGAGAAAACAACGACAACATTCGTTCGGCAATCAAAACAATCCAGCAGCAGCAGCAGCAACAACACAACAACGAAAACCTGGACGACCGAAACGAGAAGTACGACATCGATTTTTTGTTGTTGTTGTTGTTTTTGTTAAACTATTTGTTTTTCAAATAGCAATCGGATTATCTTCTTCTAACATCCAATTGTCAAACTCCACAATCGGTTCTATCCGATGGATCGCTCGATGCTCTTCTCGATCCATCGGCTAATCTCGATCAACCATCGCCGATTTCTCTTCGTCGTACGACTCGACAAGCATCGACTGTCAATTCGAAACGTTCGATCGACTACGACGAACAACAACCAATGGGCACAAGAAAAATTCCCAAACTTCTACATCAAGTTCTCAAAGACGACATGAAAATCGAAGCTATCGAACATTCAGTTATTTCACCGTCGACAACACGAGTAGCTAATCAACCAATAATCAAAACCGAACCCGATCTATTCGAATCGAACGTTCTACAACGTCGATTGAATCATTCCAATTCACAATCGACACTCCTACGTTCACTCATACGTACGCCATCAACACCATCGGCAATCACGAAGAAAGATGCTCCTCTCTATGATCTACTACAAAATCTAGATTCAAATAATCTAAATACAACGAATACAACTGATCCTCTCGATCCATTCGAACAATATTTAACACCAGTGACGAATAATATTTCACTGAAAGATGATTATCTTGCTGAATTATTAAGTTCTGATCCACAAAAACCCAATGAAATATCACTTCTACCTTGTAAAACAGGACTACCACAAGAACAAAATCATAATGAAAATAATCGCATACATGCAATTGCCAATGATCTATTTCAATCGACGAATCTATCAACTAATTCCAATGATAATTTTCTATCATTATTGGAAAATAAAGATTTTCTCGATAGTATCAATGATTCAACAACGATCGATTCGATTCTATCGCAAAATTCAACGAATCTTATTGAACAAACATTTCCAACACAAAAACGTAGCGAAAAAGATGAAAAAGCCATCAGTGAAATCTACAAAACACTTGTCACTTCATTTAACCCCGGTTTGTTAAATTGAATTTTTGTTATGATGACAATTTTATATTTATTTTTGTTCTTAGGTCCATCTCAGCAATCATCATCAACATTCGATCCTCTACCTGTTGACAATAGTCCATTCAGTAAATCAATGAATTAGTTTTTTTGATTTTTTCGACAGTCTTTTTTTAGATTCTCTAACCGGTGATTTTCTTTTTATTGACAATCCGACAACAATGCCTCCGAATCGAACAGTTAATTCTGAACCATTGCCACCTGCCTATCGTCAACCATCAATGGCATCACCATCGACTTTTCCTTCCTATCAAACAAATGTATGAATTCAATTTCAATCGAAATTCATTTTCACATTTCGTTTTACTTTATTATTTCTTAGAATAATCAATTTTCTGATTGTCTTTCATTGGATTTACTCGATAATACGCCGAATTCATTTCCTCCAAATGTAACTCTTTCACCTATGATGATGAATAATAACAATACTCCCAATAGCAATCCTTATTCAACTTCAACACCATCAACACCAATGATGAATACAAATCCCATGATGACGTACAATCAACAAGCTCAAACACACATGTCACATCATCAAACACCGCCTAATCATCATTACCGTCAAGCACCTGTACCGCCACCCCCTCCGCAACAACAACAACCACAACCACCTATGTATAATAATTATATTCCATCACCGGTGAATCAAGTTCATTCGCCTTTTTATTCAATGTCACCAATGAATCCCGTTCAACAACAGCAACAACAACGAATGTCGCCTGCACATCATCATTCGAATCAATTGGCAAAACGTCAAGCACTGATGCAGCAACAGCAGCAGCAGCAGCAGCAACAACAACAACAACATCCTCAACAAAGAAATGCAACTCAAGCTAATCAACATCTACAATTACATATGTCAATGAATGTCACTCTACCTCATGTAAATATTTATCTGTTGAAATTTAAAACATACTCTCTTATTCATTTATTATTCAATTTTTAGGTTACACAAAATCAACAACAACAGCAGCAACAACAACAACAACTAACTCATCGACGTATGTTCTTTTCCTCATCATTAAAAACTACTAAACAACTTCTTTGAATTCAATTTTTCAGCAATGATGAATAATTACAATGATCTAATGATGCCCAATGCTAACGGTCCACTATTGCAACAAGACTACCATCAATATCCTCACAATAACAATTCACTAGATCTATCCTATGCATCCGATCCATTCGTGTCATCACCAAATAATATGGGACAGCAGCCTGTTCCAAATCGTCACATGAATGTCATGCAACAGCAACATCAACAGTCACTACCACCACCACCTCCTCCACCTCAATCCCATCTACAACCTCCGATGCACCAGGTAAAGATATCCTTCCGTCTGCAAACATTAAAACAGTGATTCTTTGCTTTTCGGGTACATCGACGATCTTTCTAGCTTAGAAAAAAAAACGGAAGACTTTACTAGGTCTCGTAGAAAAACATTTTCCTTTTATCATGATAAAAAAAAGAAGAAAATGAGTATCATTATATTATTACTTTCAAATGAATCAAATTATTATAGATAATAAGAGAGAGATAAAAAGAAACTAAAATATTCATAAGTCTTACCTTGAATTAAAATCTTGATTTTATATATTTCATCAATCAATCTGAAATAAACGATGGAAAAAGTACAAAATTTACAACGTTTTTTTTTCTTTTTTATTAACTATTTATCTTTTCTACTTGTCTATATCTATCATAAACATTCGACGAAAGTTTTATATTTCTTCTTGTCTATTTGCGTTCGGTTTTTATTCAATAGAAAGCGAGCGAGCGAGACAGAGAGAGAGAGAGAGAAAGACAAATCGATAAATAATACTGACTCATAAGATATTTACGGTGTTTAGGATATAAAAAGAAATTAATTAATATTTAACAAACATTTGTTAATGCATATCACATGAACGTGAGTGTGCATGTAAAAGAATCTAGCTAATCAGAAGAAAAAGAACTAAGTCGAATGAAAAAGTATTTGATTGGCATCTAATTCGATATTATGCATGTTTGCATGTATATTTAGACTTTATATAGCGATGAGAAGGAATATGAGAGAAAAATTGAAGAATCTCGCATTTCTCTCTTGGTTATTTCTTCTTTTTTTCTCTTTTTCTTCTCCTCCTCTTCTTTGTTAATCATTCCAAGGTTAATGATTTTGATTAAAGTGACCTGGAAAAAAGACTCAAGCTAACAGATAAGAATTGTTTCATTTCATATGATTCCAATTGCTCCATAGAAAGAGAAAACGATGATGATGATTATATAATAATATTTGAAAAAAAAAGCTATGCAATAGAAATTCATCATTGATGCACGATGAAAGAAGAGAAACCGAGGTCAAGGTGATTGTCGAATAGAAATATTGGTTAATTGATTGTGCAGTGTAATCAATATTTTTCAACTAATGAATACGGATTAGAGTGTTTAAGTTGTACTGGTCAAATAGTAAATGAGGAATGTCGGTGATCGAACTTTTTCTTTTTTTTTTGTTGTTGTCTCGAGTCTCCAATCAGCTGAAGATAGAGAACAGTTAATTCATTCGAATTTTGTCCTCGTTCTCTTTCTCTTTCACTTCTATTTGGTCTAATGATCGCATACATGACCAGGATTGAGTAACTGACAAAGAATATATAAAAAAAAGCCCGAGAGAAGCTCTGCTCTCATGTAATAACGGATGTCCTCCAATTTCTCTCTTTCTCTTTCTCTTTCTTTCTTTCTTATGCTTGTAAGTTCAAGGCAGCACTTCTTTTTTTTTCACTCGACGTTACATGTTGGCAGAAAAGTCCTTGACATTATCCGAAGAAATATATAGAGAACAAATTAGTTCAGTTGGTAGAACAGAAGCAGAATAGTAATACGACACATTCATATTCTATCGTGACACATGATGAGATGCCCATCAAAACTTTCGTAAAAAAAAACTTATTTTGTATTCAATTCTTAATTGTCATTGTTGGTTTTTGTTTCTTCTCCTTTTAGCCTTATTCGAATATGAGCGTGGCTCTTTCGGCGACTATTCAACAAAATTCACATAGTAAATTCGAATATTTTCAAATTGAAAAGCGTAAATCTATACGATCATCATCATCTTCTTCTTCTTTAGATTCGAACAATCTCATGAATCCTTCAATGCCTAATTTAACTCCGGCAGAATGCCGTCAATCCGAAGAACTTAACAATCAAATGATGAATTGTCTAAGGTAGAATTTGATCTTGTTAAATTATTAATTTATCATTTCTTGTCAATTTAGTTTTCAACCAACTCGTTGTACAAGTGAATTCGTACGTAAACAATTACAAAATACGATCCATGGTCGACAAAAACCAACTGGTGGAAAAGATCTTTCAGGATTAACTGCACATAATTCTTTACCTGCAAATCTAGATCCAAGTATTTATTCATTTTATTTGTCTCTTCGTTTGTTGAAATATGAAATTCTACGAATGATTTAGATAAAAAAGGACAATATTTTCGTACCCAACTATCCTCTCAAATGTCAACACCTCCTCTACAGACATCGATGAGACCTCAACAACAACAACCATCATCACAAGGGAAAATCTCTTGATTGATAGTGTTTTAATTGTTTATTTGTTTAGTGATTATAATTTTATTTCCTTTTTATTTATTCGTTTTGTTTGTTTGTTTGTTTCTTTTTCTTTTCTTCGATTTATCATTGAATAGTGGTAGTATTTTTCTTTTTTAATGTACGATGTATGAAAGAATAGTTGAAATTCCAATCAAGAAAAGACAAAAATTCTGTTTGTTTGTTTTTTTAACTATTGTTCGTACGTGTTGTTTTCGTTGACTATCGATGTTTGAGAAAGGAAACATAAAGGTTAATAAAAGAACTGGGACAAGGTGATTGTGTCAGTTCGACTTGTATGAAAGACAAAGAAAAAGATGAACCATTTTTCTGTATATATTTTTTTTTGTGTGTGTAAAAATATGTGAAAATAAGCAGAACTAAAAACTTGTTTGATTTTCTTTTTTTTTTGTTTTGTTTGTTTGTTTTTTTGGTTCTTCGAATTTTTAAATACAATTTTTAGTGAATCTACCGGCAGATAAAATGCTTGACTTCTCTCTTCTTTGCACATACTGTTTATTAGCAATAGATTTCTATGAACAAAAAATTGCACAAAGCATATTAGAATAGATGAGATGCAAGCAAAATGTTGACTAAAATTTCAACACCAAATCCAATCGAGATGATTTGCTGGTCGACATTTTGTCGGACATGGTAGATGTTCGTCACGTGTACAATTCGGTCGACGACATCCGACAAAAGTTGTCGACGATTGCTTTCGAGTTGAAAATGGTCGAGCATTCGTATATTTTTGACAGTGAAAACTATCATATTCAAGGGTAATTTGACGATGTAAATTTGCATGTGGCCAAATAAATTCTTCTAAAAATGTTTGATCTCGTTCGCCTGTATAACATCGAACGAGATCAGGTGTTAGTAAAACTTTCGAAACATTCTTTATCAATGAATGTTCTTTATTTAATTTAATACCCCAAAGACCACCGAGAATTGGTATCGAATGATACGGATGATCACGTATAATATGAATTGTATGTTCGGAATTTAACCATGTACGAACAATGACTGTTTCACGATCGAGTATAGGTGAATCGATATCACGTGACATGTAGACATCAACTAACGGATCGGCTAACGGAAGAAATCGTTGTACTTTACCTGGCATCCACGAGAGAATATTGCCGAAAACGGGTATATTTGTTGAATCACAAAAATCAACATTTTTATATCGATCTTCAATATCGAATATTTCTTCTTTGCTTATATTTAATGAATGATAATAGATTCGCACGATCCATGTCGGATATTTCTCTTTAGCTTCCTCAATATATTCATATAGATATTTTTTAATATTACTTAGTAGATTTTTATTATCGATATGTGATAAATATGCTGATACACCAATAACATATTGATGTCGACCACGTCGTGCTGAACGTCGACTACATAGCGAATATTCATGTTCGAGTATTTGAGTGAGATTCTGTTGAATAATTATCTGACGACGTCGACAAAAATATCGAGACGTACAAAGATCTTGAGTTGCACACCAGAGATAATGAAGACAATAGAAACAGATCAATAGGACAATAAAATAGATCAAGAATAGAAAAAAATTTACACAAAAACGGCGAGAACGCCGTATCAGAATCATATTATCATAATCTAGAAAAAAAACAGAAACAAATCGGTACATAAAAAAAAGAAAAACTTTATAGGTGCTGTTTAAATAAATAGAAAAATTTTCGATGAAGATATTTGTTTCTATTTTCTTGAATTCGTTGCCAATAGATATAGAAAAGTTCGAATATATTGGTTTCACCTTTTTTATAATGCA
>ERZ781399.1908-NODE-1908-length-17623-cov-3.940403_pt1 | contig 17623 bp, 22 predicted proteins | sample MGYA00511014_ERZ781399 | MGnify/ENA primary metagenome ERZ781399 (study PRJEB29847, sample SAMN06458254) | wastewater metagenome | isolation source: Wastewater bioreactor | place: South Africa: Cape Town | study: EMG produced TPA metagenomics assembly of the...
GCCGAAAACAGATAATCCGTTGTTTATTTGGGATCCATCATCACATCGATCTATTTCATTATTAACAATGTCATTTGCTTATCATTTAGCTGGCAACGCGTTTATACTAATATTAGTTTACTTAATGCTTCATAGTTTTGTTTCAAAACGAACGAAAATCATCATTGATGATGATGATGATGATGACGATGACAATGATGATCAAGGATCGGATTATAAACTCATCTTACATTCTAATGATGAAGATAATTGTGTTTAAAAACAGATATACGTCTTATATGTACATGTTCTTGTCCCTTTTTTTTCAAATAAACTTTCTTTTTTTTAAAAACGAAATTCTTTCAGTTGTTATGGTTGCTTAATCTGCGCGTGAGAATCAGAAATGAAAATATTTAATTATCTATGTCAATTATTTCTCGTGACTATTGTAATTGCAAGTGAGTTCGAATTACTCATCGATAATTCGAAATAATTTCGTACGATTAAATAGAATTACCATCTTATGTCTACGTGCCATTGGATAGATCGTATTCATTAGAATGTCAAAAACATATGAATGTTTATTGGAAAATCTATACGAATAATGGAAAAATTGAGATTGTGAAAAATCATGTTGTTCATTTGAAAGAGTTTGCACGACATCGTGATGGATTTTATCAATGTCATGCAAGTGATACATCGGAAATATTAGAAAATGTTTTCGTATTTTCGAATGGTAAATTGATTGTTTATTGAAATACGAATATTTTCGTTTGTTTTTTAAGCTGCTCGTTCGATCAATCGTAATTGGACAACATTGACAAATTATCACGAAGATTTATTAACAATTTGTCATGCCGAATATTTTCATTTCGGTTTCAATGAACAATTCATTGAAGTTATCGATACTCAACAAACAGTTCGATACAATCGAAGTGTTCTACTTGTTAAACATATTCGAAGTACAACACATCTCTTCTGCAAATTATACATCGATACATTAGCTGTTGGAATACGTGTTCAAACGTTAATCAGCGAAAGTAGAAAAAAAAAGAAACGAGTTGATTCCTATTTTGAATTGTTTACAGAATTTCCTAGTCCACTTTTGTCGGATAAATATTTGAAAACAAATGATTATCTTCAAATGCGTACGTATGAACGAGATATCTATCGAATTGCATTCGAAAGTAGACGAAATTAATTTTTCTCGCAAAAGAAAATCGATTTCGATCTAGATGATTCGATGTATTTCCATTGTCCACGGAAAACTAATCAATCAGTTCAATGGCATTTCCTATCATTTAATTATTATCTCCTCAAAACTCTTCCAGTTGTTTATCAAACTGATACGAAAATTGATTCAGTGAAAATTTCTGATTCAGGAATGTATACTTGTCAAACAGAAAATACCATTCATAAACGAATTATTCTAACAGTTATTCGTGAGAAAATCCCTTATTTTCAATTCGCTTATTTTGATTTCGTATGCATGCACGTAGATCCACCGAAATCACCTGATCACATCTACAAACATACACGTCGAGTAGATTTCAATTCTAAACATCTTATCTGCTGTAATTTGGATGCTATTCCCTATCCATCTTATTCATGGTCAATCATTCATGAAAATCAACGAACACACTCAGACTGGTGTGTAAAACGTTGCTGTTGGTTACATATCGTTCATAGACATTATGAAAATCTTACTTGTACATCAACAAATCAACTCGGAACAGCTAAATATCATATTAATTTAATCGTTCACAGTAATTACACTAAATATTTGACTGATTATGTCTTCTTCTTCTTTTTGTTGTAAATAAAGACACAGATTTGAATGGTGAAATCGTATATGAGGATGTCAAACAACACAATCACAATCATCCAGGACATGCTGTCAAATGAAAATATTTTTACAGCACAAGTAAAAGATTCAATTATCTACTTGATAAAGAAAAAAGCTATTTATTTTTTTTATTTTTATAAAACAAAAAGGAACCATGACGACGACGATGATGACGAGGAACAAAATACTATTCATTCCCAAATAGTCTTTTGTTGAATGTCAGTTGAATTAAGCAATCTATCACGAGAGAATTCAACTTCAATTAAACGTTTATTGAATAAATACGGAAGTGCGAGAGCATTTTGTTTAGCAAAAATTGAATTAAGAGGTATGAGTTTTGATTGATGCTGAGAAACAACTTGTTCCGATACAGCACGCTGAAGGGACTTCGAATGAGATAATGGATTGTTGAAATGTTTTTGTCGGATATAAGTTGCTGATTCGGGATTGCTGTTCGATTCTTGGAAATAACCATTTTGAAGTTGGTTCGAAAGATTGTGAGGAGTTGAATAACAAGTTGTGTATCGAAGATTTGATTGTGGTCTTTGTTGAACAGTAACTGATGATACTGGTGCAACAGATTCTTTCGTAATAATTGGTTCAGCTTGTTGATCATTAACTTCAACTGGAATAACAACTGGTTCCGTGATTTGCTGTAAAATTGGACTTGAATTTGTTTTCTCGTTGGAAAATAAGGAATTTCGTTTTAAATATGATTGTTCAATTGGTGGCAGCAATTCGACATTCTTTTCCAGAGTCGATGTTGATGATGATTTGTTTGGCAAACGATCAAGAGATCGTGTCGTTGGTCTCGGTGCACTAAGCAATATTATTTCTGATTCATCACTGGCATTTTTATCTTGAAATCTTCTATTTCGTGCATTTCGTCGTTTAGCTAAACGTTCTTCTATTGTATCTATTTGCTTTGTTGACATATTTGATAGAAATGTGTGAAATGACAATTTTATATATGGTAAGAGAGAGAGAGAAGAATGTCAAATATAATAAGGAAATTATATTTCATTTGTAAATTTAATGGAAAAAAAAAGTAACTCTAAAATAGGTTCTTCAAAAACGAAACAGAAAAACTCCTCTTCTTTGTCATTAGTTTTTAAATAAGTCTCAATCAAGTTTAATGATAATAAATAAACAAATAAAATTCAATTTTAAGATTACATAAAATAAGTAGATGATGCATGAATCCGTTCAATAGCATGAATGATGATGATGAGGTGGCATATAAAAACTAAGCTGACTGAACACATAGAAATTCCAGTTTTTCTTTCTGCTCTCTTCTTCGTTCAAGTATCAACTCATTTTCTTTCTTTCTTTCTTTCTTTTGATGATAATTGAACTATAGAAAAGAACAAAAGTAATCGAATGGTTCTAGTCTTCTGTTTCTCTTCGTCAAACGTTAATATTGATTATGAAATCGAAGATCAATTGATTGATAAATTACTTTTCTTTTTAACTTTTAAAAACAAATGAACAGTTCAACGTTTTTATAAATGCAAATCGATAAAATGTGAGTCAAATGATGAGAGAAAAAAAAGAACCTTTCACGCATCGTTAAAAATACTAGTTGAAGAATTTAATAATCATTCATTTGAAATAACCTTACGCTACTATACATATAAATACTCATTTGAAACTGAGCTTCACTCAATGTTTGACAATAATTTCTTTTCTCTCTCTCTCTCCTAACATCAATCACATGAAATTATCGCGAAATAGAAAACTATGCAAGGTAACATAGAATTCTCTTTTTTCTTTTTCTTCTTCTTCTCTTTTCTGATTACAGAATCGACGATCAAGACACATCCTTGAGCTAACGACTGATCACATACATACACATCGATATCTGATGAACATGCGAAACTATTCGACACGCATAGCAAGAGGAAAAAAATGAGAGCCACATCTTCGTTTTTTTTACAAATAATTATGCTGCAGTTATTAACTCGTGCATATCAAACGAATGACGTTTCTCTTTTTTACCAGGGTTTTATAATGAACAAATTATTTTTAGATTTCGACATCGATCAATGTCTTGTCTTTTCTCATGTTCATAAAAGTTTATTTTCTTTCTTTCTCAATATTCATTATGGATATTCATTCACTTATATTACCACGTCAATATCGACAACATTTGAAGATCTCTTGGAATTCATCGAATGAAATCTTTCGATCATTCGCTCTCCTAACTGTTCATCTCGGAGATTCACTGAACTTTATTTGTCCACATTACACCGATGATAGCCATTCATCATACGAATACAATACAATCTATCTCGTCAGTGAACATGATTATTACTCATGTAATACGACAAATTATTATCCATTAACTAAATGTAATAAACCATTTGATCCTCAACCATTGATTTATACTTTATCAATATCAAAATATTTACCATATCCAAATCTACCGGAATTTACCGATGGACGATTTTATTATTTTATTTCGACATCATCAGGTCGATTCAATGGCATCGATCAACGAATTGGCGGTTTATGTTCGGAAAATAATATGAAATTAATTGTTCATGTTCAAAAACATTCTCGATTCTATCGATTAACTCCTATAAAAGCCAAACGAATGAATTATACATATATTCATTTAAATCAACGTTATTTTTCATTTTCATCATCAGTAATTCCTAGTCGAAATCGACATATGATTTTGTTTCTTGTTTGTATTTTGTTTATTAACAAACAAATGAAATTCTAATAACCATCTATGTATGTGTGTGCGTGCGTGTGTTACGAAACAAAGAAAAAAAGAAGAAAGAAAATGAGTAATTTGATCTGATGAAAGATAAATGAATAAATGAGTCTGTTTTTTTAGTTAGACGAAAAAACACAAAGATTTGATCATGTCTAGTTGTTTGATTAAAATCATACTTATGTGTATGTTGTTCATTTTGAATAATTTACCATCGAATTCAGTTGATTTTCATACGGAAACTCGTTCGACACGTTTAATTCATCGGACAAAATTTGGCTCGACAACCGAATGTAGCGTTCGTTTAGGTGAAAAACAATTTACATTGAAATTCTATAAAATGATCACATGTCGTTATGTCGAACATCTTGGAGATATTTATCCATATTTACTTAAATATTCAAATGATATTAACGTATTGGAAATCGTTGATTCCAAACTGAAATCTTTCAATTTAAATAAATATGTTAAAGTATTTAAAAAATTCGAATATTTTATTTTTCATCGAACGACAATTATGAATTCAACGAACAGATGTTTATTCGATCCAATAGCAAAGAAAATTTTCTATTTACATTTAACACAAGTTTCGCCAAGTCTCGATCGATGGTTTTCGAATAAGACCTGTTCCGTTCTCAAACGTTTACACGTTCTCATTCTCGATCAAACTAATCTCGGCAATGAACAAATTCTTCGAACTTATCTACCAAATTTACATCTTTTACGGTTGAATTTTTCGTCAATACATCATCCATTCAATGCATCCTATCTTCGTTCGTTTGTTTACCTTCAAGATTTTCTTTTAAATATTCATGATGATTGCCATCGATGTGAATACGAATGGTTGAAATATGCGGCACGAGATGAGAAATATTTTCTTTTTCATATTAGTCCCAATTCGGGATGCATCGATTGGTCTCAACGAGGCAAATTCGTGCCCTGGAAAGATGCACCATTATGCGGTACATGTTCATTACCATTAATTATTAATAGGATACGAACGAATCAAATTTGTCAAGTTGAAAATGGAATAACTGAACATTATTGTCGAGCTTTTTACGGACGAGATAGTTTATTTGACTTATGGACAACGAAATATGAGAAATCAGTGGAAAGAAATATCGATCTACCATCGACAATGAGACCGAGACATGAATTTATGAAATCGAAATATACAATGAAAACAACTGAACGAATTCGAAGAGATTTAAATACGACAAAATCGTCTTTGATCGGTAATGATTCGAATGTAATCGTACCACCTCCGTTGACAAATCATTCAACAACACCATTATCAACTCTTCCACCTTGGCAAGCTCGTCATGTTGTCACTCGACGACCGATCGATCGATTCAATCGATCCTATTGTCCTCCGATAGTCAACAGTTCGTATCGACCAAAAATCCGTCGAAATCTTCCATCATTAGCCGAACAATTATTTAACATATCTCAAGAATATGCACCGAATTGTTCGAATATTCAATGTAGTATCATTCAAGCGAATTACTCCGGTCCTCTTTGTCTTAAAAACGGTCTTACTTATGCAAACATTTGTCAAATCCTTCATTCACTATGTACAAAACAACTCGAAGCTCATGAATTCGAAATCGATTATTTTGGCTCGTGTGTATCGAATTGTTCGTTAGTATCTCGTTGTTTTTCCGACAATGAATTCTGTGTCATGACACCTAAACCTTATTGTATAGCTCGACAACGAGCTTGCACAGGTTATGCACCTGTGTGCGATACCTACGGTCAAACATTTGTCAATCATTGTCATCTAGCAAATTCATTGAAATTCTATCAACCACGACAGATTGCCTATCGTGGGCCATGCTCAATCAATCGGCAATGTCGAAAAGATCTTTGTCAATCGAATGAAATCTGCATTCAAACGCAAGATAAATATCATTATCCTGTTTGTATAAATTGTCATTTCAATGAGACGGTGACATATTGTCCATTTGAAGTGTTCTGTGGCGATAATCAACGGCAGTATATTAATCGTTGTCAATTGCATTATGAACGATGCCAAACGAAAACATTTATTCAAATAGCATATTTTGGTTTATGTCGAAAGAAAAACTCCGATCAATGATTATGAATTAATTGTCTTGATTTAGAATGTATTTTAAGTAAATAAATAAATGAATAAAGAAGAAAAAAAACAAAGTAAAGATAACTATTTGATTTAGTCAATAATAGCACACGTAAAAAAAAGCAATCGAACTGCAAACACTTGATATTTTATGTCTTTTCATCGTGTGAATGCTAAAAATGTGTTTTATGAAACGAAAAAATCTCGTAGTGTTGATATGTCAATATTAGACGAAAAGTATTAAATATAATAAATATCAAGGAGAGAGAGTTGTTGAAAATATGTATGAAAAGAAAGAGAGAACAGCTGTGAAGATCATTTTTCTTTATTTCAAACTGAAATAAAGAGAGAGAGGATTTAATACAAGAATACCAACATCCTATTCAACAGTAGTTTTCATGAACCAGTACACAATATCTTTCCTGAGGATGAGACATCGAATATGTCGCGACAGCTTGAATCAATCTCCTCTCTCTTTCTTTTCATATATATTTTTTTATAAACTATTATATATAAATAGTCTATGTATGAGACAAAAGCGTAAGATCATTTCGGAGCCTCCTTTGCTCGTTTTTATCGGCCCATTAACTTGCTGTATTTTTTATCACATTTTATCTGTGATTACAAACGGTGTGAAGTATTGCGTGGTTACTTTACGATGTCGTTTTCTTTTTCTTTCTTTTCTCCCTCTCTCTCACTCGTTCGTGAAGTTGGAGAGTAATGAATTGTCGTTACGTCAGAATAAGTTTTTTTTGTTTGTTATGGTAACTACACATGTGGAAGAAAAAAGAACTTTTCCCCCCTGTAGTCAAAACTCCTATTTGATTCGTTTACGACCGAACTAATATTGATTTCTTGTCACATATTTTCAAAAGTTTGATTACTTATGTAAGTTTACTTGGTTAGAATTGATTTCCTTGTAGAAAACTTGAGTCAATGCGATGGTTTATTAATTTAGCGAGAAAAGATGTTTGTCGATCATGTTGATTTATTTGAGTCCTATTGATTTAACCTTTTTTCTGTTTTAATAATAAAAAAGTGATATTTTAAAGAGGCTGACTGGTTACAATTTTTTGAGTGTTAGCTTTGATATACAAGTCCATGTTGGAGTCCTCTGAAAAACGATATTTACTTAAGGAAGAGAAAAAAAATTGTTATTACTTCTTATTCAAAACTATGAAACATCCTGAATATTCAATCCTTCTCTTATTTTTAGAAGTGCGTATTATTTTACAACAGACATATTGTGTGAATACGAAATATGATACTTGGCTAATACGCATAGGACATTTCCTTAATGCATTTTCTACGTTTGAATATATCCGTGCGACTTTGGTGGGAACGACAAATTTTTCGTCTACGGAAATTACCGATTGTCTATCGAATTCTGATTCTTCTAAGTATTTTATGTGTAATTTTATTTGTACCTAATCCATTCGCTAGTCAATATAAACAGTTGCCCTTAAATCAGAATGTTCAATGGAAAAATATTGAAGAATTATATAAGATTAAAAATCAGGTTTGTTTATTTGTTCTTCGTATTTAAAATTTTGAAAACTATCCCTAGATTCTTCAAAATGAAACATCTTCGAAAGTAATTGAACTCGGAACTACTGAGCCAGCATTCACTTCGACAATACTCATTGTTCTTTACACGAATGTATTTCGTGAGAAGAAATTTTGCTCATATTCCATCGAACAAATATTCGGTCGATCTTGCCCATCGAAAACTCGCTGTCAATGGTCTTGTGATGCCACAAAATATCGTCATGCCGATGCTCTCATATTCCATGCTTATGACATTCCATTAAATCGTCATTCAATACCCGATCGTTCTCAAACAAAACCAAATTCCGTTTGGATTCTCTGGTCCGATGAACCTCCATCAATCATCGATTATGCTCCATTTAATTCGTTGCATTTTAATTGGACAATAAGCTATAAATTTAATAGTGAAATTTCCATAGCAACCTACGGTCTATTTAGTAAACGAACAAATCCATTATCAGATAATGAATATCAGCAATGGATTGAAGATGAATTTACGAAACGAACATCCGGTGCACTCTGGTTTGTTTCGAATTGTTATGCAAAAAAACGTTTAGAAATTTTTAATAAACTAAAATCATCGACAAATTTACTAATCGAAGGTTATGGTCGTTGTGTCGATTACTATCCATTACATTTCTGTCGTTCATACAGTCAATGTGAATCGGATTACATGTCAAAGTTTAAATTCTATCTTAGTTTTGAATCTAATACATGTCAAGATTATATAACTGAAAAGTTCTACAAAGCTTTTTACTATGGTTTAATACCGATTGTTTACGGACCGGAGAAAGCCAATTACGAACGTTTAGCACCGAAGAATTCGTTTATTTATTTAAATGATTATCCAAATGATTTAAGAAAACTTGCTCAAGATTTAGAGAATATTCATTCTAATCTAACGTTATTTTCGTCGTTTCATCAATGGAGACAGACATTTGAAGTTATTCTCGATGGTCATGCTCTCGAACCGATACGTATGTGTGAACTTTGTCAACGTCTAGTTGATCTTCGTCAAGGCACGAGAATTTATTATAAAAATCTTCGAGAATTTTATAATGAAAAATGTTCGTCGATTTGAAATTTTGTAAAAAATATACGAACAAAAAAAGAAAACAACAGATCTAAACATTTGTCGATGATATGAGATCGGTTTCGGTCAATTGTTCTAAACGAGTTTCATCAAGTGATCTTAGGCCATCGTAAATGAATTCGATACGATTCGATGATGCTGTCGATTCGAAATCTTCGTCAATATCGATTAATTTCGAATTTTGTTGATATGTTTGTCGAAGTAGGAATTTTGATGATGATGCACGATAATTATCATCATGTGATGGAATTGAATATCGAGATGAACTTGGAGAATCAAGAAATGGAAATTTGGTAAATAGACATAGACTAACAGCACGAGACACACGTCTTGGCCGAGAAATTCTACAGAAAAATCTAGATTAATTCGAAAGAATGAATGAATTTACTCGTGATTATCATCATCACCATCAAATTCATCGTTCGGATCATCTTCATCATCGGAGACGATTAAACGTTCGAATTCAACCGGTTCAATTTCTTCAATAAAAAACAATATTTCGAGAATTTCATTGAGCTTCTTTCTCTTACCGATAGATTGATTTTTCGAACAATCTAAAGTATTCAATTGTTCGATCAATCGACTTAATGTTTGTTCTTGCTAAAAACAACAAAATCATATATATTTCTAATTAATTCTTATCGAAATTTACCATAGCTAAAACTAATTTCAATTCTTCATTATTTCCAATCATTGCATTGAGATGTTCTTGTGTTAGAATTTTGCTGGATTGCGCTTGAAAACGTTGTGTTACTCTTGGTTGTTTTTTTGTCGAATATGGATCTTGATAAACTTCAATAACCTAGATAAACAATCATATTTCTTTCGGCTTTCCCCTCCCCCTTTGTTTCATTCGATTTACTTTTGGTACAAATACTAAACAAACAGTTGTTGTCGTACAAACAACAATAAAAAATGATTGAAGAATATACGATAATTGTATTTGTTCAGATGGAATGAAAACTACCAGTGAACCAAGTGTACAACAAATGAAAACAATATAAACACTTAAACCAATGTAACGAGAATCATTCAATGCTGGCACTTGAACATTACGTGTTTTCCAAGAGAGAAATGAACCGTAAAACTAAAGATTTATTAGATTCGAAGAATTATGTAATTTGTTTTTTCTTAATTACCATTAGTAAACCTTTGTATAGAATTAAAACGACAATCCATAAACTCATATGTTTACTTTTACACTCTTCACGATTAGGAAAGATTTCAATATCTGGGTTCGACTATTTCAGAAAGAAAGAAAACTAGATGCATTTATAAAAATCTCTTCTTTTTTCGAAATACCTTCAATCGATATGAAATAGCATAGATTAATTTCCGATGTAGAGGATCAAATAAATGCCACGATATCAAAAATATAAAATCGATTATTAAAAGTACACCAACAATTGCCAATAAACGAGAATCATGTATTCCCTAGAACACAAATCATATAGGTATATCTTTCGAATCAAAACAAATATTCTCATTACTTTTTTCGTCATATTTATATTTGTAAATATCGAATGAACACGCCATGTTTTACTAAACATCGAACCAAATGCTAATGTAAAACTTATACATAAAATCCACACTCGCATCTGAAAGAGAATTTGTTGAATATTTCGAAATCGATTCGAGACAACTAACTGGACAAATAATATTCATAAAAAATTTGACAGAAAATTTCTTCGGAAATAACGATGAATTGATGCCCATTAAAATTATACTGATATAAGCTAACATACAACCACCTAATATCAAATTATTTAACGATGGACTTGACATACGAATATATCTTAAATAAAGTTTTATTGTAAAAGCAAAAAGTCACGTTCATGTTCGCATACCGATGAAATCGAAAATGTACATTAAAACCAAGAAAACTACATGAGATTATCAAACCAATGATACTACATATTGATATTGAAATAAAGACTGAAAGTGAGATATGTTCGAATACATCGGTTTGATTGGTACGATCTCTTGGTGGACCAATTCCTATAGAACAAAAACAAACAGAATTTAAATTCAAAAGAACAATCAAAATATCTATGTCGAACCATGCCACATGATTGGATTCATTTGATATAAAACCGGTGGTTCACTTTTGAATTCTGATTGTTTTGCAAGAAAGATTTTGACAATTTTTAAATAACAATTTTTCTCTTCTTCATAACAAGGAATCGTACATGTTCCGTCTTTCATCGGTCGACAGGCAACGAATTGTTCGACATGTACTTCGCCAATTCGTCCGCCATCTAAGTACCTGACTCGTCCCTAAACAATTGTCAAATTCGATTTGAAAACGAAACCTATCTTGTTCTTACAGTAGCACCAATAAAATCCAGATTGTCAATAGCTTTTTTAAATTGTTCAGTTGTTAACATTTGAGATTCATAAACATACGCTAAACTCCATATTGTATCATATGCATATGCATCGAAATAATCGTTTTGAAGTTCAGTAAATCTATTTATATATTCGAATATTTCTTCTTTATTTGCATTGTAGTCTTCAATTGAAACTCGTGGTACACGTGTTTGTAATGTTCCATTCATAGCTCGGACAATTTCTTGCATTGAACAATCAGTTGGAATATCCCACCAGGCTGTCTCCGATGGATAACCAAGAATTATCCATTGATATCGAGCACCGTACACTTGTGCTCGGGCTGCCTAAATTCAACACGAAAAACAAGATTTTATATGAAAAAAATAAAAATTCTTTCTACTTGACAGAACATTTCGATCGCAATTGTTTGATTAAAATTTGCGATTATAATTCGAACATCTCGATCCTTAACAAAAAAAAATAACTGTGCAAAACAACTGGCATTTTCATTGAATAATTTTACTTTAAAATCTTGAAGAATATTTTTCATATATCTCACATTATCGTCACGCCATTCCGATCCATGACGATAGGCAAGACCTCGTGTTAGATTAACTTCGAATTGTTTATTATCCAAAGCTGTTAAATTTGAAAAATCATTTGCCACCTAATAGAAAAACATAACAATCGTGCGTGATCACATTTACCCAAAGTACTCAGAGATTATCAATCTTCTCAACCTAATCCTTGCAAACAACAGCAAGCTTCATTTAATCTCATGACAACTCACAGACTAATCTGTTCTTTTCTTTTTTTATTTCTCATGGGAATAAGGAAACAAAATCAAAGTTCTATCCATGCACGTATTTCGATTTTCAAGAACGAACCAGCGTATATTTTGAACCATGTTGATAGATCAAACCGAATCGTGTCCAATTAAAATTTTGTAATAACTCTTTTCGAACAAGATTATGCGCGTGATCAGATGGTACTATATGAACGAAATACGGATAACGATCTTTGGCTAATAAAGATAAATCATTATCGATAAATGAAATCTAATTTAAATAAAAATCCAAAGACTTTCATTTTAAGAATTATCTTTTTCAATGTTACATACAACAGGTAAACGAAAATAAGTTCCAATTTCTGCTATAGAACTAAGCACATTTTGACAAGTATCAGTAAATAACACACGTAACGTTGCTGATGATTGATTATACATATCAAAAAATGTTTTTACACCAGTACCGACATCACACTAAAAAAAGTATAAATAAAAAAAAAGAGAATACACGCATATTTACATCAATTATTCGTTCAGTATCATTTAATAGAAATTGAAAATTTTTTGTTGTATTTTGAAAATATCTATTAACTTGTTTGAGTGCAAACTGAATCGATGGATAGTATGAATATCGATACAGTCCACCAAGACGTAGATCATTTTGTTTCGAATTATGAATAAATAACAAAATGATAATCAGATTGAAATAGAATCGATATGATATAGTGCCCATTCATTGCCGATTCATCTCATTTATCTTTAATAAACAACAGATATATAAATACACACGCACATAGAGAGCAAAGAGGAAATAAATGATGGGAAAAGAAAACTTGATGAGACAAGCTCGAATGAATCAAAATGTTTCTAACGAAATTGATTTGAGAATTTTCTGCTTACTCGAACATAATAAACACAGAAAAAAAGTGAATCGAATCATAATAAAAAAGAAGGACTAAGTAAGATTACGGATCTTAAAATCTTCTAGTCTTTCTAACTAGTTCTCATTTCTTGCTAACATTGTTATCTAATTTACTCATACTATCAAACTTTTCCCACATCATTCTGCTTCCTCTCTTTCTCTGAAAAATTCCTAGCCATGCAAGCAATCAATCGCGAACCAAACGCAATATGAACGAAGAATGTAAAGCAAAGCATTAGAATAGAACGATACTTAGGAGAAGACTGTAGACAGACGATGTTGCAACCATTAGCTCATCGACATCTTCAAGAAGTAATAGGCAAAGAAAAAAAATGAAGAAAATAAGAAACTTCCTCTACTATTGTTCGCTCAACTATTTTGTTATGTCTATTTAACTGATCACTAGTGACAAAGTCAGTCTTTCAAATATTCCTTTCTTTCCATCTCGCTTTCTTTCTTTTTAGTGAGTAATTTTTTCTCTTTCTCTCTCTCTCTCTCTCTCTCTTTCTTAGAATAGCCGTTAGTGATATGTGTGGAAATAAGTCTGAAATATAAGAAACATTTTAATGAACAAGTCTGAGTAGATAGATGTTGACGAGACAAGAAAGAGTAGAGACTGCGTGAGCTGTCAAATAACAACGCATCACTCACCAAGACTAATCACATCTTCGTCAAGTGAGCTTCTTTTTTTATTACTTTTGAACGTATACAAATCGAAAGAAACATGAATTACTAATGTAATTTTTTGCGTACATGCAGACAAAATTGATATTCAAGTTTTACTGGTTGTTGTTTTTTCTTCGTACTTATCTTCTTATCGAACTCAATCGATTATTCTCAATTACAAACATATAGAGAAAAGAAAATTTGAAAAGAATAAAGGAATAAAAAAAACGGATCTCTCTAGAGGTGTACTCCTGATTGATTGGAACGGTAAAATCAAATTGAAAAAGAATAAAAGAAGGTACCAATTACCCGGAAAAACAATTCCAAACAAAAGACCAAATCTCTCTCAATACAGAACATTTCATTGCCGATAGGACTATACGATATACACAATGGCTTGATAAGAGGAAGAGAAAGAGAGGGAGAGAGAGTGGTCTATCGAAATCAACTTATATATATTGAATCTTTCCTATCTCTTTCTATTAGTGATGAATCGATGAACAAGACAATGTTTGTATATAAATATATATATGTCGGAAGAGATGTGCTGTTGTTTTGCAAAAGAAAAAAAAGACGAAGAAAATATCCGACGAAAGCCATTAAACCAATGAACTACACTGACTTATTTTTTTTTCTTATTTACCAGTACAGAAGAAAAAATATTTCTAGAAGTATATATTATTTTTCTGTAAATAACGAGTGACATATATAAGAGTCGAGAAAAAGTCACTACATCCGTTTCAAGCATTTTATTAGCCGGGCCAAAATCAATTTATTTCGACAAGTATATATTTATATATGACATTTTGGACCTCTCGAATCTAAATACTTAGTTTGATGATAAGAAGAAAATTCTGTGTACATTAAAACCAATTAATTCTCGCATAGAGTATCATGATCAGACGATCGATTAATCTAGTTTTTTGCCGTTGGGAAGAAAGAAAAGATATCTTGAATAATTCAATTAAAATATCAATAAAAAAGCTGAACGAAACAATATGACATCGGAATAAAAAAAATATTCATTATCACAATCTCAAAGAAAACATTGTTATGATACCATATATATATATATATTTCTCAAATGACAATCAAAGTCTAATCAAACGACTTATTTCCCAAAAGACTTCATTCGTTCATTTAAAATGTTTCTTTTACTTGTGATTCATCATTTGATATTTCAAACTTTGACGATCTGGTAGAAAACGAAGTCTATTTGATGACAAATAGGAAACGATAAAAAAAGAAATCGAACTAACTTGTTTTACTATAAGATTGTCTACAAAAGAATCTCAAGAGACTTCTTTAGAATATCCATATAGATAATAATTCAATTAGGATCTTCGAAGTCGTTTTCCAAATACGAATTATTATTTCTTTTCTTCAAATAAACGATGTTACATCTGAGATGCAAAAAAAAGTCGAACGCACGTTACTCTTCTATATCAAGAAAAAGGGTCGTATGTTATGCATAGATGCATCAGCATGACGTTTTTCATAGATATCATTGATTAGAGAATGTGTGTTGATAATGCGGAAAAAAACATTCACTAAACTCTTACGTAGACACTTTTCAACGTAGAAACTGTTAAAAAAAAGTAATTGAAATGACAAAAGCATCATCGACATGAAAAGAATTTTGCTTTTTGAAGAATGAAGTGCTACTCTATATATCATGCTTAATTTTGTATCTGTTACTAAAATCTCAAATGAAAAAAATGCTCAGTGCAGTACCCAAGTTGAACCCGATAAAACGATGATCGCCTACATACGAATTTGAAAGCAAACTACAACTTGTTCAGATGTCGCTGATTCCCGCGAGACCTTTAGATTTGAACAAAGAAAACATTTGACACAATTTTTCTTCGTTTCCTGTCAGGAAATAATTTTTCTTGAGAATAATTTAAAATTTGAACTTAAATTCGATTACATCCATAGAATACCAAATGTTTGGACGATTTTAATAAAAACTAAACTAAATGAATGAAATGTTCTTTTCGTGTTCTTTAGCTCAACGAAATTGATAGGAGTGGTGTTTGTTTCGGTTGGTTGATAATGAATGAAAGTACAACTCGTTCGCGACAGAATCTCTCGCGTAAGCCTACAGATTCAACTTCCGATCAAGAAAGAGACAAAATGTTAATCAAAAATCGAAAAAATTCAACAGAAAACTATGAATTCACGGATATTCAACGCGTGCCAACTAATCTCAGAGATTTGATGGACAAGAATATCTTTCGATTATTCACTTGGGAAGTCTATTTTGGTGAGAATTCAGTTTTTAAATGACAATAATCGATTTCCTTTTTTGTAGGATATATATTTTGGACGATTTTCTTTGGCATTGGTCCAATGGTCATGTTCTTTCCAATGGTTAAATTAGCAATACATGGCTATGAAATCTTAATTCTTAGTCTTGCAAGTCCAATTGTTCTTAGTATACCAATTCTAAACTATCTAGCTGAAGTCTGTTGACTATTTTCTGTTTCCGACATCTTGTTAACACGATTTATATTATTATTTAGACAACTATCGGCAAATTCTTGATTCGTGCAGCTGTTCTCATCAGTTTACTATCGTTTCAATTCCAAGATCCATTATTTCGATTAGTTATTCTTTCATTCGGTACTTGCGCCGTAATGATTGACCTATCGACAAGTTTAAATTCACGATATCATTCATATCGGTAGGCGACATATTTTGTTTTTTTTTCTTTGATAGAAAATTAAAAGTAATTTTGGTCTAGATCGATTATTGTCTGGTCATTGACAATGAGCTTTTTCATTTTTCTCAGTCTTCGTGTTTGTTTTGCGAGTATCATTCCAGCTTGGTCAGGCGGTCTCGCAAATTGGGCTCATTTCTTTCTCGGAATTGTCATTCTAATCGACCAATTCATGCTCAGTAAGAAACGAGAATTATGCAAACATTTTCTACTGAAATACATATATTTTTTTCCAGATAAGATCATGTCGAATATCCTTACGCCTTTATCATGGAATTCATTTGCATCATTATCGACACCTGGTATTTGTTTTTCAAGAATTTACGTTTGAATTCATTGTCTTTGTTGTCTTAGGATTTAATCCATTGCGTTCAGCTAATCATGAAAGTGCTCCACAACCAAATTCTGCTTTAATCGGCCTTGCATTCGGCAGTTTATTATTCAATCTTCATTGGGTCTTTGGTGAGATTTCAGTTGTTAGTCGATGGGCATCGGATGGCTATCCTAATCAAGCACCAGAGCCTATTCCCTACGGGTAAAGAAACGAAACAATATGAATCGATAAAAATCGAGAATTCTTTTGCAGACTTTTAATTTGGTTGGGTTTGTTTATTGGTGTATGTGCAGGCAATCGATTGACTCTTGTTACGAGTCGTTGGTGGGCATCGGTCGGTTTTATTGGCTATGGTTTGTTGTATTTCAATCGTGGAAATGTTTCATTTATCGGTAAAAATATTTTTCTAAATCAGTTCGTTTGACTTTTTTTTGTTTTGATTTAGGTGGTTTCGCATTGAGTTTATTCATTGGCTCGGTTTTACCATTATTATTCGATAAAATCGCTCGTGGAAAATCGTCTCAAATTATTTTAATTGCTAGATCGGAAGAGCGTCGTGTAGGGAAAGAGTGTAG
>ERZ781399.1914-NODE-1914-length-17599-cov-6.255643_pt1 | contig 17599 bp, 12 predicted proteins | sample MGYA00511014_ERZ781399 | MGnify/ENA primary metagenome ERZ781399 (study PRJEB29847, sample SAMN06458254) | wastewater metagenome | isolation source: Wastewater bioreactor | place: South Africa: Cape Town | study: EMG produced TPA metagenomics assembly of the...
CCATCATCTCCCATCTCGACCACGCCATGCCCGCTTTGCGCGGCGAAACCGGAACACATATCGTCGTGAAGTGAACAACGCGGCGTCCAGGCCGCATCTGATTTTGAGGTGTCGACATGAGTGCTGCTCTCGATGTTGTCCTGCGCAATGGACGGGTCCATGGCATTGGCGACGAGCGCGCACTCGACATCGGTATCAGGGCCGGACAGATCGCGGAGATTGCCCCGCACATCGCGTCGGATGCGCGTGCCATTGATCTGAAGGGCCGGCTGGTCTGCGGCGGCTTCATCGAGACCCATATCCATCTCGACAAGGCCTGCATCCTCGACCGGTGCGGTCATTCCGAAACGCTCTCACAGGCGATCGCGAAGGTGGCGCAGCTCAAGCGCGAATTCACCACGCAGGATGTCTATGAGCGGGGCCGCAAGGTCCTGGAAAAGGCCATCGTCCAGGGCACCACGCGGATGCGCACCCATGTCGAGGTCGATACGCGCGTCGGCCTGCGCAGCTTCGAGGCCATCCTTCAGCTCAAAAAGGATTATGCCTGGGCTGTCGATCTGGAAATCTGCGTGTTTCCGCAGGAAGGTCTGCTGAACGATCCGGGCGCGGACGAACTGCTGGTGGAGACGCTGGAACACGGAGCGGATGTCATCGGCGGCTGTCCCTACACCGACACTAATCCGAACGGCCAGATTGCGCGCATCTTCGAACTCGCCCGGCGCTATGACGTCGACATCGATTTTCATCTCGATTTCGACCTGGATACCACCAGCATGAGCCTGCTCGAAGTCTGTCGGCAGGCGGAGGCGACGCGCTACGGCGGCCGTGTGGCAATTGGTCACGTTTCGAAAATCTCGGCGTTGCCGCCGGATGAGTTGAGCCGCGTCGCGGCACGGATGAAGGACGCCGGCGTGGCGCTGACCGTGCTGCCGTCGACGGACCTGTTCCTGATGGGGCAGGGGCATACCCACAACGTGCCGCGCGGCGTCGCGCCGGCGCACAAGCTGCTGCATCAGGGCGTCACCTGCAGCATTTCCACCAACAACGTGCTCAATCCCTTCACCCCGTTCGGCGATTGTTCGCTGCTGCGCATGGCCAATCTCTATGCCAACATCGCACAGGCTGGAAAAGCCGATGACATGAATGCATGTTTCGACATGATCACGCTCCAGTCGGCGCGGTTGCTCAATAACGCAGCCTACGGGATCGGGATCGGCAAGGCGGCCGATCTTGTTGTGTTGGACGCGGAGACCCCGTCGGGAGCGGTAGCCGAAATCGCCCAGCCACTGTTCGGTTTCAAGGGTGGCCGTCTGACCTTCGAACGAGAGTTGCCGAAACTGTTCCGTCCAAACTGATCGTGTGCGGAAGAATATCGAAGGCCTGCCGTGGCAGCGATTGCGGCGAGAGAACGTATTGTACGGTGCACAACGAATGAATGCCTGCCGCAAAATGAGGCGGGAATGCTGTCTTTATGGACGGTTGTAAAAGAGTCTGTACGATAGATGCTCATTCTCCCGGAGAATGCGGGGCTTTAGCGCATGATCCACTATCAGGCGCTTGACATTCTTGACCAAGTCAGAAACTTTTTACTTCATCCGGTCCGCGTCAACGACGGACCGGCGATATAATCGGCAAGTGTTCCGGGGTGTTCCGGACATTGCCTTTCAGGGGAGGACGTAAATGAAGAACGCTTTGACCTCGTCGCATCATTCCTTTCGGCGTCGGACGTTTCTGAAAGCTCTTACAGGCGTGGCCAGTGCCGCGTTGCTGCTGGTCGCCAGCGGCGCGCAGGCCGCCGATCCGATCAAGCTTGGTCTCGTCGCCGCGCTGTCCGGGCAGTCGGCGCGTTCGGGCGAAGCGCTCACGCGCGGCGCCACCATCGCCATCGAGGAGATCAACGCCAAGGGCGGCGTTCTCGGCCGCAAGCTCGAGCTCGTTCGTCGCGATGACGAAAGCAATCCGGCCAAGGGCCTGATCGCCGCGCGCGAACTGATCCAACGTGAAAAGGTCGCGGCCCTGATCGGCGGCCTCGATACGCCGGTCGCGCTCGCGATCGTTCCGTTCGTCAACGGCGCCAAGGTGCCGTACGTCGTGCCGTGGGCGGCTGGCACCAAGATCACCCAAAATGGCGCGCCGGAAAACTATGTGTTCCGCGTCTCGGCGATGGATGACGAGGTCGACAAGGCGATCGTGCAATATGCGCGCAAGAATTTCGACACCAAGAAGCCGGGTCTAATTCTCGTCAACAATCCGTGGGGCGAATCCAACGAGCATGGCTTCAAGGCTGCCTTGAAGGCCGCCGGGATCGAGCCGGCCGGAATCGAGAAGTTCGAAGGCAACGATGTCGACGTTGTGCCTCAGCTCACCCGCCTGAAGGCGGCCGGCGCGGACACGCTGTTCCTGGTCGGCAACGTCGGCCCCGGCTCGCAGGTGGTGAAGTCGCTCGATCGCATGAGCTGGATGCCGCCGATTGTTTCCCACTGGGGTGTTGCCGGCGGCCGTTTCACCGAGCTTGCCGGGCCTAGCGCCAAGAACGTGATCTTCGTGCAGACCTACAGCTTCTTCGGCGACCTTCCTCCGGTCGGCAAGAAGGTGCTCTCCGCGCTGGAGAAGAAGTATTCCGACATCAAGGGTCCTGCCGACATCACCCCGGCGGTCGGTGTCGCCAACGCATATGATACCGTGATGGTGATCGCGGCGGCGATCACCAAGGCCGGCAAGACCGATGGCACCGCGCTGCGCGATGCATTCTACAACATCGAGAACGTCGAAGGCTTGATCAAGACCTACAACAAGCCGTTCACCAAGACCAACCACGATGCACTGTCTCATGAGGACTATATCTGGACCCATTTTGACGGTGACCACATCCTTCCGGTAGCCAACAAGAAGTAACACGACGGACTCGTCGATAACCAAGGCAAGCAACTCATGTCATTACTTCCTGCAATCCTGACAGGACTGGCGCTTGGCAGCATGTATGGGCTGCTTGCGCTTGGTTTTCACGTCACTTACGCGGTATCCGGCACGGTGAACTTCTCCCAGGGCTCCTCGATGACCCTGGGCGCCGTCGCCGGCTACTATTTCCTCGTGCTGTGGGGCTGGCCGTCCGCGCTCGGCATTCCCGCGGTGCTGCTGATCTGCGCGCTGTACGGTCTGATCATCGAGCGCTACGCGGTGCGGCCGTTCGTGGCGCGGGGATCGGAGAACTGGCTGATGGCGACCGTTGCGGTCGGCATCATCATCGACAATCTGATGCTGTTCGTGTTCGGCAAGGAGCCGCGCGGGTTCCCCTCGTCGCTGGCGGTGAAGCCGATCCAGATCGTCGAGGGCGCCGGCGTCTATCCGCTGCAGCTCGTAATCCCGGTGGTCGGCCTGCTGCTCGCCACTGCGCTGCATCTGTTCACCCGCCGCACCCGTCACGGTGTTGCGATGCTGGCCGTGGTGCAGAACCCCGGCGCGGCGAAGCTCATGGGTATCGATGTGGGTCGCACCATCGCGATCAGCTATGCGGCCTCGGCCGTGCTTGCCGGTATCGCGGCTCTTCTGATCGCTCCGCTGTTCAACGTCGCATCCGACATGGGCACGTTGTTCGGCATCAAGGCGTTCGCCGCTGCCATTATCGGCGGTCTGGGAAGCGCGTGGGGCGTGATGCTGGCGGGCCTGTGTCTCGGCCTGATCGAGGTGTTCGCCACGACCTATCTCGGATCGGTCTACACCCAGATTATCACTTTCGCCTCCGTCATCGTGATCCTCGTTGTGATGCCCCATGGCTTGCTCGGCCGCGCCGGAGTGAAAAAGGTATGACCCGCACAGCACTTCTTGCCGGGGTTGTCGCGCTCGTCGCCGCCCTCGGCTACACCATGGTCGCGGACAGCTATGCTGTCTTCCTGATCGCAACGGTCGCGCTGACCACGCTTGCCTGTATCGGCCTCAACGTCCTGCTCGGCCTCGCCGGACAGATCTCGCTCGGCCATGTCGGCTTTATGGCGATCGGCGCCTATACCACCGTGCTGCTGATGGAAAAGGCCGGCTGGCCCTATCTCGCCGCGACCGGCGCAGGCATCGTCCTGGTCAGCATCATTGGCGGTCTGCTGGCGATGCCGGCGCTGCGGGTGCGTGGCCCCTATCTCGCCATGGTCACCATCGCTTTCGGCTTTATCGTCGAGCACGGCACGGTGGAGTGGAAGGACCTCACCGGAGGTGGCAACGGCCTCGTGATTACCGCCCAGCCCTCGATCGCCGGCATGGTGCTGTCCGAACGCAGTCTGGCGATGATCAGCGTGGCGCTGGTTTTCATCTCCATCGTTCTGTTCGTCCGGCTCAAGAACAGCGGCTGGGGTTACGCGATGCGGGCCGCCCGCGACTCCGAAGTCGCGACGCGCTCGGTCGGCATCGATCTTGTGATCGTGCGCACCATGGCGTTCGTCATCTCCGCGGCGATGATGGCGCTGGCGGGCGCTCTGTTCGCGCCGCTGCAGGGCTATATCAGCCCGAGTTCGTTCCCGTTCCTGCAGTCGATCCTGCTGCTGTTCGCGGTGATGATCGGCGGCGCCGGTTCGGCCGTCGGCCCGATCATCGGCGCGCTGCTGGTCGTGCTGCTGCCAGAGTTCCTGTCCGATCTTGCCGAGTATCGTCTGCTCGCTTTCGGCTTGCTGCTGTTCGCTGTGCTGCGTTTGGCGCCGAACGGCATCGCCGGTCTGATCGGCCAGTTTATCGGCCGTTTCCTGCCGCGCCTGGCCGCGACGTCGCGGACCGCGGCGACCGCCGTGCAGGATCCGGACGCCGAGCTGCGCGTGACCGGCAGCAGCCCGCTCGATGTCGAGGGTCTGTCGATTGCGTTCGGCGGCGTCAAGGCGGTGCAACAGGTCACGTTCACCGCACAGCCCGGCCATGTCACCAGCGTGATCGGGCCGAACGGCGCCGGCAAGACCAGCGCGCTCAATCTGCTCTGCGGATTCTACAAGCCGAATGCGGGCACGGTGAAGCTCGGTAACAAGGATCTGACCGGCATGCCCTCGCATGCGCTGGCGCGGGTCGGCGTGGCCCGTACCTTCCAGACCACGCAGTTGTTCGGCACGCTGACGATTGTCGAGAACACGCTGCTCGCCGAGACCGCCGGCAAGCTCGGTGGCATCATCTCGCCGCTGCGCAATGCCGAGAGCGAGCAGTTCGCGCGCTCGCTGCTGCGGTTTGCCGGCGTCGAAGGCGACCTCGACCGGCTTGCGGATTCGCTGCCCCACGGTGAAAAGCGGCTGGTGGAAATCGCCCGCTCGCTGGCGCTGCGGCCGAAGGTGTTGCTGCTCGACGAGCCTGCCGCAGGCCTGTCGAAGGGCGACAAGCAGCGTCTGACGACGCTGCTGCGCCGGATCGCCGATCTCGGCATCGCGGTGATCATCGTCGAGCACGACATGCCGATGATCATGTCGCTGAGCGATTACATCGTGGTGCTGGACGGCGGCAAGCGGATCGCCATCGGCGATCCTGCGACGGTTCGCAACGATCCTCTGGTGCGCAAGGCTTATCTCGGCGATGCGCCGGCGGGCGAGAAAACCCGCGTCGCGCGTCCGGCCAAGCAGGGCAAGATGCTCGAGGTCAAGAAGCTTGATGCGTTCTACGGGCAATCGCAGGCGCTTGCCAATATCGATGTCCTGGTCGGCGATGGCGAAGCCATCGCGGTGCTGGGCGCCAACGGTGCAGGCAAGACCACGTTGATGCGTTCGATTGCGGGTCTCACTCCGCCGCGGGCGCAGGGCGAGATCACCCTGCAGGGCAACCGTATCGACACCTTGCCGGCGCATCAGCGCGCGCGGATTGGCGTCGTGCTGGTGCCGGAAGGCCGCCAGGTGTTTCCGGAGCTTACGGTGCGCCAGAACCTGGAGATCGGCGCTTATGCCCGTCCCGGCATCGATCTCGATGCCGCGATCCAGACCATGTACGACCGCTTCCCGCGTCTGCGTGAGCGCAATCAGCAACGCGCGGGCCTCCTGTCCGGCGGCGAACAGCAGATGCTCGCGGTGGCGCGCGGTCTGTTGACCGGACCGAAAGTTCTGATGCTGGACGAGCCCTCGCTTGGTCTTGCGCCGCTGGTGGTCGACGAACTGTTCTCGTCGTTCGAGGAACTGCGTCAGGAAGGCATGACCCTGATGGTCGTCGACCAGATGGCCGGACAGGCGCTGGCGCTGGCGGATCGGGCCTATCTGCTCGAAACCGGAGCGATCGTGAAGAGCGGAGAGGCGAACATCATTGCCGAAGATCCGTCGCTCGAGGCGGCCTATCTCGGCGGCGAGGCATCGGAGAGCGCAGCCTAGGGGCCTGCTCTTTCGGATCGATAAACGAATGACACGGGCCGGCGAACGCCGGCCCGTTCTTTTTGATCCGATGAAATGGAAGCAGGATTCGATGCGGGCCAATATTTCGCCACGCCTTGTTCGGCATTGAATCCGACATTGTTCCGCTTCTGTATTGCGTGATCCGGCATCGCGTCAGGACAAACCTTTCCAATTCCTGATCATGCTGGCTCACGATGCCGTGAATCCGCAAAGATCAAAGCTTTTCAATCGCTTCAATTGCTGTGGCATTGCGCCGCCACCGGTTTTTGTTGCAATGCAATCTCGTGGCCTTAAGTTTCTGCACATCAAAAGCTGAGATTCGTATCTGAGAGCCTGCGCCGAAATGCTCGCGCAGTGCGTCTTTGGCTGTGTGGAGACTGGTGGAATATGGAACCGACGATGCGATCGGGACGGCGGCTTGTCATGGTTTCGGCGCTGCTTGTCGCGGCGGGCGCTGGACTGACGGGATGCGACGATCCGGCGTCGGCCGTTGCGGGCAAGACGGCCGCCACACCAGAGGTCAGCATTGTCACGGTGACACCTGCGCCTTTCGCGATCGTGCGCGAGCTGCCGGGGCGTATCGCGCCGACCCGCGTCGCCGACGTGCGGCCGCAGGTTTCCGGCATCATTGTCGAGCGCCTGTTTCATCAGGGCAGCGACGTCGAAGCGGGCGATCCGCTCTACAACATCGATTCCAAGCCGTTCGAAGTGGACCTGATGGCTCAGGAGGCGGCCTACGCGAAAGCGCAGGCGGTGCTCGACCAGGCGGTGCGTCACGCCGAGCGCATCGCCACGCTCGCGCGCCAGCATGTCGTGTCTGACGCCGAAAACGAGAAGGCGATCGCGGCGCGGCGCCAGGCCGAGGCCGATCTTGCGGCGCGCAAGGCTGATGTGGCGCGCGCGCGTCTCAATCTCGACTACGCGACCATTCGCGCGCCGATCAAGGGCCGCATCGGCGCGGCGCTGGTCAGCGAAGGCGCGCTGGTGGTGCCCAACGACACCACGAGTCTTGCCTCGATCCAGCAGCTCGATCCGATCTATGCCGACTTCACCCAGTCGGTCAGCGATCTGAACAAGATGCGCCGGGCTCTCGAGCGCGGCGATCTGGAGGAGATCGATCGCGGCGCGGCGAAAGTCCGCCTGATTGTCGATGACGGCAATTATCCGCTCACCGGCAAGCTGCTGTTCTCGGAAGCCAAGGTGAACGTGGATACCGGGCAGGTCACCCTGCGCGGCGAATTTCCGAACCCGAAGGGCGAGCTGTTGCCCGGCATGTATGTGCGGGTGCTGATCGAGCAGGGCATCGATACCGATGCCATCGCAGTGCCCCAGCAGGCGGTGCAGCGCACCACCGATGGTGGCAGCGAGGTGTTCGTGGTGCGGCCGGACAACCGCATCGTGGCGCAGCCGGTTCGCACCGGCGCGGTGCAGAACGGTAAGTGGCTGATCAACGAAGGCCTGAAGGCCGGCGACCGTGTCGTGGTCGAGGGCTTCCAGAAGTTTGTGGCCGGCGATCTGGTTTCGCCGCAGCCGATCGATGAGATCAAGACGGGATCGGTCGAGCCTGACACGCACACCTCGCGCAACTGAGCCCGCGCGATGCCGAGTTTCTTTATCGATCGTCCCATCTTCGCGTGGGTGGTGGCGCTTTTCATCTGTCTGATCGGCGCGATTTCCATCCCGCTTCTGGCGGTGGCGCAGTATCCCATCATCGCGCCGCCGTCGATTTCGGTCAGCACGAGCTATCCCGGCGCCTCGCCGGAAAATCTCTACAACAGCGTGACACGGCTGATCGAGGAGGAGCTTAACGGCGCCTCCGGCATCCTGAATTTCGAATCCACCAGCGATTCGCTCGGACAGGTCGAAATCACCGCGAATTTCGTCCCCGGCACCGACACCAGCATGGCCTCGGTCGAGGTGCAGAACCGCCTCAAGCGTGTCGAAGCGCGGCTGCCGCGCGCGGTGATCCAGCAGGGCATTCTGGTGGAAGAAGCTTCCAGCGCGGTGCTTCAGATCATCACCTTGCGCTCCACCGACGGCAGCCTCGATGAGGTCGGCCTCGGCGATTTCATGGTGCGTAACATCGTCGGCGAGATCCGGCGCATTCCCGGCGTAGGCCGTGCGACGCTGTACTCGACCGAGCAGTCGCTGCGCGTCTGGATCGACCCCGAGAAACTTGTCGGCTTCAAGCTCACCGCCGACGACGTCACCAAGGCGATCAATGCGCAGAACGCTCAGGTGGCTTCCGGCAGCGTCGGCGCGGAGCCGAGCGCCAACGGCCAGAAGGTTTCCGCGCTGGTGCTGGTGAAGGGGCAACTCGGCTCGCCCGAAGAGTTCGGCGCCATCGTGCTGCGCGCCAATGCCGATGGTTCGACGGTGCGGCTGCGTGATGTCGCGCGCATCGAGATCGGCGGCATGGGCTATCAGTTCACCACGCGGCTGAATGGCAAGCCGACGGCCGGTCTCTCCGTGATGCTGGCGCCGACTGGAAATGCGCTGGCCACCGCGGGCGCGGTCGAAGCCAAGATGAAAGAACTCTCGAAGTTCTTCCCGGCCAACATCGCCTACGACATTCCCTACAACATCACGCCCGTGGTCGAGGCTTCGATCCACAAGGTGCTGATGACCCTGGTCGAGGCGGTGATCCTGGTGTTCGTCGTCATGTTCCTGTTCTTGCAGAACTTCCGCTACACCATCATTCCGACCATCGTTGTTCCGGTCGCGCTGCTGGGCGCGTGCTCTGCCCTGCTGCTGGCTGGCTACTCGATCAACATGCTGACCCTGTTCGCCATGGTGCTGGCGATCGGCATCGTGGTCGATGACGCGATCGTCGTGGTCGAGAACGTCGAACGCATCATGGCGGAGGAGGGGCTGCCGCCGAAGGAGGCGACGCGCAAGGCGATGTCGCAGATCACCAGTGCGATCGTCGGTATCACTCTGGTGCTGGTGGCGGTGTTCGTGCCGATGGCGTTCTTCCCCGGTTCGGTCGGCATCATCTATCGGCAGTTCTCGGTCACCATGGTCGCCGCGATTGCCTGCTCGGCGCTGATGGCGCTGTCGCTTACGCCGGCGCTGTGCGCCACGTTGCTCAAGCCGATCGATCCGGCGCATCATGAAGCGAAGAAGGGCGTGTTCGGCTGGTTCAACCGCATGCTCGATCGCACCCGCGACCGTTACACCACCACGGTCGGCTGGTCGCTCAAGCGCGCCGGCCGTCTCATGCTGATTTATGTCGCGCTGGTCGCGGGCCTTGGCTGGGCGTTCGTGCGGATGCCAGCGGGCTTCCTGCCGATCGACGATCAGGGCTTCATCACCACGGACGTGCAGACGCCGTCGGATTCGTCCTTTTCCCGCACCGAAGCCGTGGTGAAGAGCGTCGAGAAGTATCTGTCCGAGCGTTCCGGCGTCGGCGACGTCACCTTCCTCACCGGCTTCAGCTTCCTTGGTCAGGGCACCAATACGGCGCAGGCGTTCATCACGTTGAAGGACTGGTCCGAACGTGGCAAAGGCGACAGCGCCGCTTCCATCGTGGACGACGTCAACAAGAGCCTGTCGAATATCCGGGATGCTCGCATCACCGCACAGCAACCGCCGCCGATCGACAACCTCGGCAATTCCAGCGGTTTCTCCTTCCGCCTGCAGGACCGCGGCCAGAAGGGCTATCATGCTTTGATGCAGGCCGCGCAGCGTCTGGTGACCGACGCCAACGCCAGCCCGGTGCTGAAGAAGGTATTCATCGAAGGCTTGCCCGAGGCGCCGCAGGTCAATCTCGTGATCGATCGCGAGAAGGCGAGCGCGTTCGGCATCACCTTCGAGGAGATCAACAACACCATCTCGACCAATCTCGGTTCGAACTACGTCAACGATTTTCCGAATCGGGGCCGCATGCAGCGCGTGATCGTGCAGGCGGATTCCCATGACCGCATGAACGCCGAGGACATTCTCAACTACAATGTCCGGAACTCACGCGGCGGACTGGTGCCGTTCTCGTCGTTCGCGAGCGTGGAATGGATCAAGGGGCCGACCCAGATCGTCGGCTTCAATTATTATCCCACGGTGCGCATCAGCGGCGAGGCGCAGGCCGGCTACACCAGCGGCGATGCCATCGCCGAGATGGAGCGGCTGACAAAACTGTTGCCGCGCGGGTTCGGTTACGAGTGGACCGGCCAGTCGCTGCAGGAGAAGCTGTCCGGCTCGCAGGCCCCGTTCCTGCTGGCGCTGTCGGCGCTGGTGGTGTTTCTGTGCCTCGCGGCGCTCTATGAAAGCTGGACCATTCCGCTTGCGGTGCTGCTGACGATTCCGCTGGGCATTTTCGGCGCGGTGCTGGCCTCGATGCTACGCGGTTTGCCGAATGGCGTCTATTTCACGGTCGGTCTCATCACCATCATCGGTCTTGCGGCCAAGGATGCGATTCTCATCATCGAGTTCGCCAAGGATCTGCGCGCGCAAGGCAAGCCGCTGGTGGCGGCGACGCTGGAGGCTTGCCATCTGCGCTTCCGGCCGATCCTCATGACCGGTCTTGCCTTCGTCTGCGGCGTACTGCCGATGGTGGTGGCCACGGGTGCCGGCGGCCAGAGTCAGCAGGCGCTCGGCACCGGCGTGATGGGCGGCATGATCGCGGTGGTCATTCTGGCGCTCTTGATGGTGCCGGTGTTCTTCGTCTTCATTCAGCGGTTGTTCTCGCGAGCCAATCAAGACAAGGGCGAGACCGCGGACGCGGAAAATCCCGAGGCCTCCAAGTCTGCCACGTCATAGTTCGTCGTCGGGCGAATCGGCTAGGCAGCAACGCGCCGCCAGGCATCCGTCAGGGCGGTTGCCGCGAGTTTAACGTCATTGGCGGTGGTGTGAAATCCGAGCGAGAGCCGCACCGCGCCCAGCGCCTTGTCCTCGGCAATGCCGCATGCGCGCAGAACGGCGGATGCCGATTCATGATCGGCGTGACACGCCGATCCCGTTGACGCGACCACATCCGGGCAGGCTTCCAGCACCTTGCGTCCCGATACGCGGGGAAACAGCACATTCAACGTGTTGGGCAAGCGCTCCGAGCCATGGCCGACCAGTTCGACGCCGGGAATTTCGCTTTGCAAGCGTGCGTACAGATCGCCGGCCAGAGCCGCGATTATCTGTGTGCCTTGTTCGCGCAGCCGGAGTGCGGCAAGGCGGCAGGCTTCGCCGAGGCCGACGATGTAAGGCACGTTCTCGGTGCCGGGCCGGCGGCCGGATTCCTGCCCGGCGCCACGCAGCACGGGCTCCAGCGTCCGGCCCCGCCGGACATAGAGCGCGCCGACGCCTTTCGGCGCGTAAAGCTTGTGCCCTGCGATCGAGAGCAGATCGACGCCCAACGCCTCGACATCGATCGCGATCTTGCCCACCGACTGCGCGGCGTCGATATGCAGCGGCGCGCCATGCTCGCGCGCCAGCGCGGCGATTTCGGAAACAGGCTGCAGCACGCCGGTCTCGTTCTGGGCGTGGATCAGGGTGACAAGCCCAACATCTTTCCCGATCAGACGCCGTGCTTCGGCCATGTCGATGCGCCCATCGGGCCGCGCGCCGATCCGGTGAACCGTGTAGCCTTGTCGTGCCAGCCATTCGCAGGGCTCGTCCGTCGCGGGATGCTCGATCGTGCTGGTGACGAGGGTACGTTTGTCGGCATTCGCCAGCATCGTGCCGCGGATCGCCATGTTGCTGGCCTCGGTGCCGCCGCCGGTGAAGACGATCTCGTCGGGGCGAGCGCCGATCAGCGCCGCAACCTGCGCTCGCGCATTCTCGATCGCATCCCTGGCGCGCCGACCCAGGGCATGACTTGAGGATGGATTGCCGAATTCCTCGCGCAGGAACGGCAGCATGGCGTCGAGCACGCCGGAGGCGACCGGCGTCGTGGCATTGTGGTCGAGATAAATGGTCATCGCATGATCACTGGATAAAAGACGACGGACGCCGCGCTGGGCGGCGCCCGTAGCAATAGCTGAAACCGGCATCAGGTGGCAGTCGCTTCCTTCGCGGTAATGGTGTAGCGGAAGCGATCCGGATCGAGGCAGTCGAGCAGCAGCGAGGCCCGCTCTGCCTGCGGATACATCAGGAATCCGAGTTTCGGATGCTTGCTGCCGGGCAAAGCGATATCGTGGGCGGTGTTGTAGGCCACCCAGTTGCCTTCCCACGCGCCGAACAGGGTTTTGCGCGCGGCGACGACTTTCGGATCGGTGATCGGCAGATTGGCCGGCGGCTCCTCCAGCATCACCTTGCGTACGTCGGCGGGATCGACCGGCACCCAACCAAAGCCGGTGAGATAGACTTCCGCGCGGCAATGCTGCGCCTTCGTCACGTTGCTCGAGCCCGCGCCGAGGCTCTTGTAGCCGAACTGCGAGGGCAGCACCCGCAGGCCGTAGACATCGCGCGCCGGCAGGCCGGCGGCGCGGGCCAGGCCGACATAAAGCGCGTTGAGATCGGCGCATTTGCCGCCGAGGTTTCCGCTTTTCAGCATCGCGGCGACGTCGCCGATGCCGCAGCCGCGTGTCGCGGCGGTGCGTGCCGTATTCTCGACCACCCATTCATAGATCGCGCGCGCCTTTTCGATGTCCGTGCCTGCCTTGGCGTCGGCGACGATCTTGTCGGCCGTCTGCTTGACGATGCCGTCGACCGGAATGAGATCGGTGCCGGTAAGATTGAGCTTGCGCTCGGCGTCGCTGAGCGCGGCGGACGTGTCGGGCTTGGTCAGATCAATCGCGCGGTCGCGGGTCTGGATCCGGCTGGTGACTTCGATCACCGGCGAGATGTCATCGTCCTGCCAGATCACATGCAGCATTTCGGCGCCGTATTTCGGGTCGCGGACGCGCGTGACGGTCGCCGCGTTGCCGGTCCATCTGGTCTCGCCGGATTTGAACCAGTCGGCTTCGTTGACGGACGGTAACGTCGATCTCGATCCGGGTGACCAGATCGACCGTGCGCCATGCGCCGGGTTTCGGCGCAAAGGCGCGCGCCTGTGCAAAAGCCTTGTAAGGGAGGCCGGCAGACACCGTGAGTGCCGCCGTGCCCTGGATGAATGTGCGTCGATCCATTTTATTCCTCCTGGATTGTGGGTTGATGTTCATTTTCCGCCCGCGTCTGCGCCGGCCGGATAAAGGGTTTTGAGCGTGGTGATGATGTCGGGGCGCGACCAGTCGAGATCGCCTTCGACGAACAGGCGCGGCGACAGTCCCGGATCGAGGATGACGGTCGATGGCAGCGCGCTGATTTTCCAGCTTCGTGCGATGGCACGATCGCGATCGAGCAGCACCGCGAAGTCGGCGGGATTCTTCTCAAAGAACGCGCGGACTTTCAGATCGATCTCCGCGACATCGATCGCGACCACGGCAAGCGGCTGATCGCGCATGATCGAGGTCAGACGTTGCAACGAGGCGATTTCGGCCACGCAAGGTTCGCACCATGTGGCGAAGAAATGCAGCAGAACGACTTTGCCTTTGAACGCCTGAAGGTCGCGCGGCTGGCCGTGCAGATCGTCCAGTGTGAAGGAGGAGGGAGCGCTGGAATTCCAGCTCTGGAACGTTGCCGGCGCGGTCGGCGCACCGCCCGCGGCTGCGCCTGACGCAAGTGCGAAGAGAAACACCGCCGTCAGGCCCGACGTTAGACAAAAGTATAAAGATCGAAGCTGGAGGCGAGCGAGTCGAATAAGGCTGGCACTATGTATGCCAAGCATAGATGAAGGTGTTCGACGATTTCGATTTGTAATCGCTGACGACGCTGCGCCAAGGCCATACGACAACAAGGACCGATCGGAAAAACCGTTGTCGCGTTTGATTCGAAAGCCCCGCAACGCGGGAGCGATGTGCGTCGCCACGCTGGTATATTGTTGTTCGCATTGATCGCCGTCAATATCACTAGGGACAACCAATTGGTTGTGATGTCGCAGCCTGTCGCAGGCTTGCTCCTCCGACGATGCATCGGAAATGGTTTAAGCAAGCGGGCGCAACGAGATAGTGATTTGAAAATAACGACCAAAATGGTTGCGAAAAAAACATGCGACGAATTTGTGGCTTTGACAGTCGATTGATATCGCCCTACTTTTTCTTTTGACAAACTCTAAAGTTTGGGCGTCCCCCGGCGGGGGCCTTATTTGGAGGAAATGTTCCATGAACATGGAACTCTCGCGGCGCTCGTTTATGCTCGGGGCCGGCGCGGGTTTGGCTGGAACGACGCTCGGCGCTCTTGGATTTGGTGAAATCGAAGCCGCCCACGCCCTATCGATCCGGCCTTTCAAACTTGCGCAGACCAAGGAAGTGCGCAGCCAGTGCCCGTACTGTGCTGTGTGCTGCGGAATGATCATCTTCGCAGCCGAGAGCAAGGAAGAAAAAGGCAAGATGGAAGTCACCCATATCGAGGGTGACGTGGACCATCCGGTCAATCGCGGCACCCTCTGCCCGAAGGGTGCGGGCGCGATCGACTACATCAAGTCGAAATCCCGCGTGAAATACCCGATGTATCGCAAGCCCGGCTCGAACAGCTTCGAGCGCGTGAGCTGGGATTTCGCGATGGATCGTATCGCGAAGCTGATGAAGGACGATCGCGACGCGAACTTCGTCGAGAAAAACAAGGACGGCGTCACCGTCAACCGCTGGCTGACGACGGCTTTCCTTGCCGGCAGCTCGGTTGCCAATGAAGGCGGATGGGCAACATTCAAGGTCTCGCGTGGCCTTGGTCTGTTGCAGATCGAAAATCAGGCAAGGATTTGACACGGACCGACGGTGGCCAGTTTGGGCCCCACATTTGGTCGCGGTGCAATGACGAACTCCTGGACGGACATCAAGAACGCTGATCTCGTCTGGATTATGGGTGGTAACGCAGCGGAAGCGCATCCCTGCGGATTCAAGTGGGTCACCGAAGCGAAAGCCGAGCGTGGCGCCAAGCTGATGGTGGTCGATCCGCGGTTCAACCGCTCGGCGGCCATGGCTGACCACTATGCGCCGATCCGTTCGGGATCGGACATCACGTTCCTGTCTGCCGTGATCAACTACCTGCTCACGAACGACAAGATCCATAAAGAGTATGTGCGCAACTACACCAACGCTGCGTTCATTGTGCGCGACGATTTCGAGTTCAACGAAGGACTCTTCTCGGGCTACGACGAAGCCAAGCGCACCTACGACCGCAGCACCTGGGAATACAAGTTCGGACCTGACGGCTTCGCCATTCGCGACATGACGCTGCAGGACCCGCGCTGCGTGTTCCAGTTGATGAAGAAGCACTTCGCACAGTACACGCCGGAGCTGGTCGAGCGCGTTTGCGGCACCCCGAAGGACAAGTTCCAGAAGGTGGCCGACTGGGTGTCGTCGACGGCGAATGGCGAGCGCGCCATGACCATCATGTACGCGCTGGGCTGGACGCAGCATACTCACGGCGCCCAGAACATCCGCTGTGCGGCTATGATCCAGCTCCTGTGCGGCAATATCGGCATCCCCGGCGGCGGCGTGAACGCATTGCGCGGTCACTCCAACGTGCAGGGCATCACCGACGTCGGCACGCTGACGGCAGCCATCCCCGGCTATCTGGCATTGCCGCTCGAAAGTGAGCCGACGCTGGAATCGCATTTGGCCAAGCGCGCCTTCAAGCCGCTGACGCCGAACCAGACCAGCTACTGGCAGAACTACAGGAAGTTCTACGTCTCCTTCCTGAAGAGCCAGTTCGGTGCCAATGCCACCAAGGAGAACGAGTTCGGCTATAACTATCTGCCGAAGCTCGACGGCATTTACGACTGCATCAAGATGTTCGACCTGATGCACCAGGGTAAGACCAACGGACTGCTCTGTCAGGGCTTCAACCCCCTGATGGCGATTCCGAACTCGAACAAGAGCCGCGAGGGTCTCTCGAAGCTCAAGTTCCTGGTCAGCATGGACCCGATCGAAACCGATACGGCCCGGTTCTGGGAGAATCACGGCGAGTTCAACAATGTTGACCCCGCCAAGATCCAGACCGAGGTGTTCATGCTGCCGGTCTCGATGTGGTGCGAGGAAGACGGAAGCGTCACCAACTCCAGCCGCTGCATCCAGTGGAAATGGAAGGCGGCGGATCCTCACTACGAGTCCAAGACCGACATCGAAGTCATGGCCGACCTCTTCATGCGCATTCGCAAGCTGTATGAAAAGGACGGCGGCAAGGGCAAGGAAGCCCTTCTCGCGGTGGACTGGAGCTACAAGGACGCGCTCCATCCGACCCCTGAAGAGCTCCTTACCGAGCTCAACGGCAAGGCGCTCGTGGACCTCAAGGATGCGGACGGCAAGGTGGTGCGTGCTGCCGGTCAGCGGCTCGCCAGCTTTGGCGAAATGCGTGACGACGGTTCGACCGACGGATGTATGTGGATTTACACCGGCGTGTACGGTCCGGCGGGCAATCTCGCCCAGCGTCGCGACAACTCCGATCCGTCGGGTCTCGGTGTCTTCGGCAACTGGGGCTTCTCGTGGCCGGCCAATCGCCGCATCCAGTACAATCGTGCCTCCGCCGATCCCTCGGGCAAGCCGGAACGGCGAGCGCTGGACCGGACCGGATGTGCCGGACTACGTGCCGACCATCCCGCCGGAGCGGGCAACCGGTCCGTTCATCATGAACGCAGAGGGTGTTTCGCGTCTCTGGGTTCGTGGCCTGATGGCCGACGGTCCGTTCCCGGTTCACATGGAGCCGTTCGAGTCACCGACGGCCAACCTGGTTTTCCCGAAACTCAAGGGCAATCCGGTCGCTCGCGTGTTCAAGAACGATATGGAGGCCTTTGGTTCGTCCAAGGACTTCCCGATCGTCGGGACCACCTATCGGTTGACCGAGCACTTCCACTACTGGACCAAGACAGTCCATGCGAACGCCGTCTTGCAGCCGGAGTTCTTCGTGGAAATGTCGGAAGCCCTCGCCAAGGAAAAAGGCATCAGAAACGGACAGATGGTCCGCGTCTGGTCCAACCGCGGCGAAGCGAAGGGCAAGGCCGTCGTGACCAAACGCATGGTTCCGTTCAAGATCGACGGAAAGACCGTGCACCAGGTCGGATTGCCGCTGAACTTCGGCTTCATCGGTGAAACCAAGAAGGCCTCGCCGATCAACTCGCTGACCTCCGCGGTCGGCGATTCGAACTCGCAGACGCCTGAATTCAAGGCGTTCCTGGTCAATATCGAACCCATCTCGGGTCCGGCGGTTTAAGGGGAGGGCATCAGCATGTTTACGCCAATTGCAAACCCCACGACCCAGCCGACCGCTGCGAAGTTCGGCGAGCAGGACCTGATCCGTGCCTCCGC
>ERZ781399.1915-NODE-1915-length-17595-cov-4.673147_pt1 | contig 17595 bp, 19 predicted proteins | sample MGYA00511014_ERZ781399 | MGnify/ENA primary metagenome ERZ781399 (study PRJEB29847, sample SAMN06458254) | wastewater metagenome | isolation source: Wastewater bioreactor | place: South Africa: Cape Town | study: EMG produced TPA metagenomics assembly of the...
CGAAAAACAAGATCATCATAGTCATATTCATTCAAAATAACATCACAAATAAATACTTTCTATAAGAGTTAGTTTCATATATCAGGAGTTTGTATAATGTAGTTTTGATATTTTGGACGCTTTCTAATCAGAAATAGTAAGAAAATGGTGAGTCGACATGTATAAACGTTTTGTTCACAAATATTTTATATGTGTAGTAATAAATTGCCGATGAAATACATGGTTAGGATGAAGTAGTGGTGGAAAATATTGAACCAACAGGATATTGATTAAATGCGCGCTATGGAAGTTAAGTAGAAAATATTTTAAAGAGGAATCCGATTTAAATGGTAAATGAAAAATGAGGATCACTGGTCGATTCAGGTAATGACTTGAATTAGGAATAAAAAAAGAATGAAAAATTTGGAATCGTTCTTTACATGGCAAATGAGGGAAGCTGACGAGTAGTTTAAATGATTGAGGTGTTGTTGTCAGATTAGAACTTTATGCAGGATAACTGATCATGAATGATAGGAAAATTGAATATACCGTACGGAAAGTCTGTTCATATTTTGAGATCATTGTTTATATGAATGTATAAATTAATTTATTATTCTGGATAGTCTTAATAATGAACGATTATGTGGTACTCGTGAGCAGATTTGTATTCAAGTCTTCATTTTGCTACATATAAATACTGTTATAGAATGAGTTATTGAATATCGTTAAGATTGTGTATAATTTGTACTTGAATCAAATTTGTGTTCATATATTTTTGTTTTCTCGAACTTTAAGAGAGGTAATTGTTGAACTATATAAAGTACATGAAATTATCATGGTACCAAAAGATAATTTGTTCAACACTAATGAGCAATCACAGTATCACTTTCTGAGTTGATATTGTATAAAAATTATATGGAGTTCCGGAATCTAAATTTACCAAAGATGATATTCATTTATTCTTCACACTCACAGTATATTATTCCAAAATAATGTTTAATGAGAGCCTGTAATACAAACAAATAAATGATATCAAATTTATATTCATATATTTGATTAATTAGTATTTAAGTTTTGAGCTCATGGATTCAATAAAGAAGGATGAATCAAATGAATAGTTATAAGAACATTTTCGACGATGTTATTCGCATATTAAATATGTTTAGCAAAAGGGATGAAACAGTGTGTAATAAATTGATTATGCCACACTAACGGAATGATAGTTACATTTTGGGCATGCTCGACCACGAACAGTTGATTTACGTACTTTGAAAACATTTGGTTACAAGGCTCTTAATTACTTTCTTTACGAATACTTTCGGATATATGAATGGAAAAACATCCCAGTTGGATTTGAGCCGACGGAGGTGCTACTTGTGGTTCTTCTAAATGAACAAAATCATGCTTTGTTTACTGAAACAGTGCATTAAACTTCGTAAGAAATGATTCGAGTAGTGGAATATATTTAGCATTTCCTCAAGCATAGCAATAAAGTGTTATCTTAGAGAATTGTATGATATTTCGCAATAACATGGCCCACGAACTTATGCATATTTGAAAAATATGTCATTTGTGAATAGGACTTACGAGGTGTTTGTTGATTATTCTTAGTAGCGCTAAGCCGTATTTCCTCGACATATATCAATGTTCCCCAATTGATTTGATCGGCTTGTTCAGTATGAAGTTGAATCGTAGTTGGTTGATTCGACTGTTTTACATCTAATTTAAATTGATTAATCTTTTGATTTAACCGTTCGAGATCATGTTCAATATAATCTTCTGATTCTTGTAAAGTTGCCAATTCTCGTGAAAAACTTTTGAATTCATTATCGATTTTAATTCGACTTGCATTCAACAATTGAACCGTTTGTTGACGTGCTTCTGCAGCTACTTTTTTAACCTTTTCAATTGTACTTGATTCCCATTTATTAATTTCTGTTATAATTGGACTTTGTTGATTGTTCAATTGAGCGGAATTATTAATATCCTGTTGTAATTGATTTCGACTCTCAATGATATCATCCATTCGACCAATCATACTCTGACGATGAAGTCGAAAACATTTATTACAAAAATAGCCGTCACAACCTATGCAATGTATAGATGCTGACGGTTTATTGCATGTCGTACACAATCGTGATGAAGCCATGTAGAATAAAACAACACAAAAAATGAATTTTTATCTTCAATTTACATGCTCTTGACCGACACGTGTAGATAAGACAAAGTCAACATTATTCACTAAATACGTTCGCTGATATTCTTGCTGCACTCATAAGAGAAATATCCAACCATAGTATTTTTTCTATTCTTCATTTTAACGGTTAGATTTATCTCGTATTTTTGCTTTTCTCTTACCATTTCTTTATTTGAACTCATCAACAAGTCAACGTTTATTAATCGATATTGATGTCTATAACCGTCCGTTTGTTCTACCATATTTTCTATTTCAATTAGAAAAATTGACTTGTTCATGTATCAAGGGGGTAACAACCTTTTGCGAGTTTACGTGATTTATTTGTGATTTTTAAATGATCTAAATCAGTTGTTACCACCCTGTAATGCATCATCTATCCTACGGGGACTATATAAGCATAAACAACGCCCAGCACTACATAGAGATATCTCGGGATTCAAACATCTTTCAGGCCATCAGAATTCATAGACAGCCGTCAACTGTCATAAAAGCCATATCGGGCACCATTTACGATCTGGGTGCATATTTAATGTGGAGAGAGGGATGTCACTTGATTTGCCACCATTTATATTCTTCATTTATACATACAACATACGGCAACGTTCTACATGATAGCAATGAACATCAGTGACCGATTGAACTGTTATTGCTATCGCATCTGGCTACTTTGTTTTCTAGGCAATGCCATCATCATTAATGGCCTTGTGTACAATGAGGACACAGACTCAAGATTTGTTTTTTCCGATGGTCTGGTGGATTTAGTCGAAATTTTCAAGTAATTCGTTGTGCTACGGATCAATCGTCCGAGGATCCGTCGAATAGTCTTGTCGATCTCTATCCTGCAATGAAAGGTTTGTATCGAAAGATAAAATCAACAACTAATTATGTATTCACAGGTATCTATTCGCAGTTTAATCGAGAAGACGAGACTAGGATGCCTGTATATATGCAAATCTCGAAAATAATTTAAATTCATTTTGAACCCAAAGAATCACAAATGGTTGTTACCCCCTTGACAGCGCAGATCTTGTTTCTATTGCATGTTTAGATGCTGTCTACTTTCCTTCATCTACTAATGGCAGTCAACGAAATCATACGAAATTCAGCAGCAAATATCATTGATTGATAATCAACCATTGAAAATTCGTATTAAAGCATCGTACAACAATCGATTCGACTCGATCCATGTCAAAGTTTAGTTTAATACCCAATATCAATACAAGAATTTTACTTTCGTCAAATCTACGACCTATTACCATGTTATACACCTATTTCTACATGAATTTCGAACCAATTCTTAGTCTTGTTCGAACATCATCATGGTTAGCATCGATTGAATGTTTATTTTCATGTGAAACACGTGAAATTTACAATAAAATCAAATTAACCGTAATCATTCTCATTTTTTCAGCTAATCCACAAGTTCTCAACAAAGATCTTCACGAACAATATCACACGTATATTCTTCAAAAATTACAAACGATTTATATTGATCTTCTATGGAAATATATGTTGTAAGTAATGATTCGAAATAAACGGAAATTGTTTCATATTGTTTTTCTTCTCCAAGATACAATTTTGATGACGAACGATCCGTACATCTGTTTTCTGACTTAATGAAAAACATTTTACGTATACAAATGTTTATTTCTTCGATAGAAAATAGAAGAAATCTGTTCAAACAAAGATTGAATGATTATTTATTATGAAGAAGAAAAAAAACGTTTTAATTCTTAGTCGATGGATATCGTGTTATACGTCGTTTAAAATCTTGTTGTTTGGCAAAATCATGCTCAAAAGAACGTGTCGGATAACTTGTTTGACTTTGATTAATTTGTTTTCGAAGACGTTCATATTCTCTTTTATGTTGACTTTCATCACGTTGTCGTCTTTCGTTATTTAAACTAAAATATCGATTAAATAGAACTACGCAAATCTTCAAATTTCATTTACCTATGTCCACCGTTGTAACCATTATGCGAATTGACATATGCACCGTTGATTGACATACGACGACGTAAACGTTGATTTTCATGTTCAATCATAGCTAATTCATATTCACGAGTCTAGAAAAACAAAATTAATGAGAGTATTAATACCGAAAGAAGAATAAAAGTCGACTTGTTTTTGCCGAGTACGTTCTTGGCAATGTGGACGAGGCGTCGGAGCTGATTGATCGAGCAAACCGTGAACATTTTTAACCTGAAGTCAGATTTGAAAAAAGAGAAACAAATGTTTAGTTCGGATTTATTTACGTTGGTTTTATAGTTTTCTTGTTCTTGAATGAATTTTTTATGGGCAAGATATTTGTTGGTGACTGGAACAAGATTTATATATGAACGATGCATAATTTGGCTTCTTAAAGAAAAGTAAATGAATGCAGGGAGGAATAACTTTGATCGGAGAAATGAAAGGCAAGAGAAAAAGAGAGAAAGTTCTTTATTTTTATTCTCTCTTCTACACGTGTCCGAAAAAGAATGAAACTATAATTATTGAAAGTGATCTTGCATTCGATCGGTTTTTCAAGTGTGTCGATAGACGTGAAAGAGAGAAAGACAAACAAAGTCAATTGATTTCCATTATTTATTATTGATGAGAATGAAAGTGTCAATCTCGAACTAATAGTTTTTTTCTTTTATTTTGTTTTTAAACTTCGGGAGCAAGTAAATTACGAATGACCGTATCGTTTTGACATCTATAATCGAAATCAAATGTGTTTCTGTCAACGAATCAAAAAATATGATTACCCAGTAATAAATTCGTCTTTTGTTAATTTTCTATCGCCAGTTACATCGAGTTTTTCAATGATATTTTGCGCACGTATCTTAGGATCTTGATCACCTTTACGATCGGTTACTCCAGCGCGATCATACTAAAACATTTAAACGTAAATTCATTCGAACCTACAAAATCAATATTTACTAACAATTGCTCCGATGGCATCTGCTAATTCAGATTGATCGATATATCCATCGCCGGAACCATCCCACCTAAATCAAAATAGATCTTTGAAATCTAGCGAAACATCTTTTTTTTCGGATCTGGTTACATATCGAATGCTAATGCAAGTTTAGTTCCTAGATTATGAACACGACTCATTAAAAGCATGACAACAATCAGTTCGTTGAACTCAATTGTTCCATCATTGTTCGCATCGATAGCTTCAAATATTTTTCTAAAACATTTATTTATAAAATTAGATCTTTTTTCTTTGGAAATTTTACTCGAATGAACTAGCAGGTCCAATTTCAGGATGTAATTTTTGATAGTACTCAACAAATGTTTGTTTATTCAAACGACCAGACGGATAGTGATCAAGGAAATCCTAGAAAAAAAGAAAGCAATTTTTCTTTTTGAGCAAAATATCAAATCAACACAATGTACCGCATGCCATTTACGAATTTCTATACATCAACAGAAAGTCAATCAGTTTGTTTGTAGATAGAAAAAAAAAGTTTACCTCCTTCACTAACATTAGTAACTGCAATAAGTGTCGCAATTTCTAAACAAATATCAAGTGTTGTGCTCTTCTGTTTTTCCAAAATATTGATTTAAACCTTTAGCACTTAATTCTCTCGGCGCAGTAGCTTTTCGATTTCTCCACAGAGGCATGTTATTTACGTTTTTGATTTTGATTTCGCTATGATTTGATGTTGGATGAAGCGTGACGAAAATATACGCCTCTCATAATCCTCGATTTGTCGACGTATATAAACAAATACGAAGAAGAAATCGAAACAAAATCATGTAATCAGATAATCTCTAGATCAATAATGAAAATACAAATAATCGGATCGATTGATTTGACAATCGATGGTTCACTCGACTGTTTGATTTACAAATGAGAATGATTCGAATATGTAAGAGTCAATTTTGAGAAAATAAACGATCAACTCTCTCTCTCTTTTTTTTATGAAGATTGGCTTTTGTTTTTACTGAATTGTCTGCTGATCAATGCTGTAGAATACAATCATCGTTGTACGTTTTCATTAGATACATGCGGATGGAACATAGGACGACGTTTTCAAGTGAAAAATCTCGATGATGATAGCAATGACAAAGGTAAACGAATGTTCATACCGAGAAGTTTTTCCAACAAAACATTTCCTTTGCTTAGTTTTGGTTGCTACTGATCGAAATAATGAAGATAAAGACAAGGGTTTTACTGATGTGATAACAACATCCTGGTTGCATTCAGCATCACGATGTTCGTATGAAATTCGTTTGACATTTCAGTATAATATCGACAATGAACATGATCAAATCGAGATTTTTTTAATAAAGAAAAACCCACTGGAAATAAGCTCGGTTGGTAAATGGAAAGCGATTACAAATGAGAAATTTACCGAAGATATCGAATCGTTTTGGCAACAAGCGAATATAACATTCAAAGCTGATGAAACATTTCGAGTAGAACAAAAAAAAAATTTTTTTGCTTTTCAAAATTTTCCTTTGATCATTTTGTTCTCGAAGATTGACATCGAAGTTCGACATCTTCCTGACAATAAATTTGATTCCACAACTTGGTTCGCACTCGACGATATTCTCATTGAAAATTGCCCCAATAGTAATTTCAAATCCTTCCTCAACTTATTCTTCGTTTCTCGATATTTAGTGCCAACAACAACAACTCCACAAACAACTTCGACAACAACAACGATCACCACCAGCGACACTGAAACTTCATTAAATGCAACAATAAGTTCCTATTCATTTCGTCTCTATCGTCGATTAAATCAAACCGATGAAAACATTCTTTCGTCTCGTCTATCTCTACTCTCATTTATTCTCTATACAATCAGCACACTCGTCGGTATCATGTTAGTCATTATTCTTCTCGGTTTGATTATTTTCAAATATCGTCAACATTGTCTTCCGAAATCGAAATCATCTCAACCAATACTCAATCATCGTTATCATTCAAGTCGAAGAGATAAATCACATCATCTCGATCCCGATACTCGAACAATCATAACAACAATTCGATGAAAAACAAAACAAAACATTTGAACACAAGGCAAAAAGACCAGATAGATATATGTATATATTTTTTTTTCTCCTTTTTTTTCTTTAAAAAATAGTTATATACACTTTCTGATTAAATGTCAAGTGCTTGAGGTGCATCTTTGGATGCATCGAGATTTTGATTGACTTTAATGATACTTCGACCACGCCATGGTCGATCGAGCTGAACGAGAATATAATCATAAACAAATTTGTTTGAGATATTCTATGAACAAATGATTAACATATTTCAAAATAAAAAAGAAACATGAAAATTACTTTTTGAACTTTAACACCGACGACACTACTTCGGTCTTTACCAGTTAAATAAAAAGCAAGTGTCATACTTTGATGACCTTTCTCTTCGAATATTTTCGCACTATGACGCAAAAACAAAAACAAAATCAGATGATTTTTATCGAGAAAACTACATTTACCGAACGTTATTGATTCTCATTTGACCAATTGTTGGAGTTGTATGAACGATAATTGGTGTGCCTAAAGCTTCTTGAACCTCAGTGTTGGCTAAACACATTTTCGAAGCTTCTTTATAAATTCCATTGGGTGTTTCACGAGAGCAGAGTTCTCGGAACATTAAATAACATAAACCACCTAGAGCAGCCACGCCAGCAACAACGATTATTGAATAACCTGTATCTTTCGCTGCTTGTTGAGCTAGAGAAGTAAATCATTGATTTTTGAAGTTTTTATTTTTGGTAAACCTTTTTCTTTAAATGTTGCGACTTCGATTTGATTCGACGATGTTGTCGATTGAACAACAACTTTACCATCGTCTTTTTTCTCTTGACTTTTACTTGTCAATTGTCGTTGATGTTGGATTAGAATATTACGAAATACTCTCGAACGCCACTGACTTTGACATTGTCTAACAATTAAATGTACCGATGGCGCGAACATTTTTATATCCAAAAAAAGATAATCAAAAATAGTTTTTTTTTAATTAAAAAAAATTATCACAGAAATGATTAATTTCGTATTTAGAAAAAGAACAAAATCGTATCATGAAAAATCAATTGAAAAGAATAACTATTGCACATGTATTTAAGACATTCGACGATATTCGACAGGTCCACTACCCGGTAGATCTTCAATAGAAACAAAAATAAATATAAACTAATTTCGAATTCAATCGGTTTTCTTTACTATATTTCATTCGAATTGCATCATTCTTCGCTTCTCGCTCACGGGATCTATTCAACAGATTTTCATTCGTTAGATTTATTTTCTTGATTTTATTACCGTTCTTCAGCTGCTGCTCGTCGAGCTTCTAATGCGGCGCTGTTTTTATATTCGTCTTTCTGTAAACCTCGAAGTCGACGTCGTCTCATTGCACGACAAATACATACGATAAAAACTATGATTATAAGTAAAACAGCAGCACCAACTGAACCTAAGATAATTGCGAGTGTTTGTGCATCAGCTAGAATAAGTACAATGCTTTAGATTTTGACAAATGGAAAGTCAACTGTTTGTTACCAACGCAAGTCTGGTATTGAAGATCGGATGTTGAACATGGAGGACTGACATCAGTGGGTGACCATTTATGGCAAGTTTTCTCCGTTTTGCAAAATGCACAGCCACTGTTATTCAAACATGATTCACAATTCGTGCCCGAGAATTTAGTGCAATCAGTCTGACACCATGAGAACTGAATACTTGCAATAATTATCAAACAAAAAAGCAATATTTTTATCATCTAGAATTATGAGAACTAGGAAAATGAAAGCATTCGAATGTATGTTTTGTTTTATCAATCATGTGGATAATCAATATGCGTTAATAAAGGAGATATTTGTTCAGCAAGTTGTTTGCTCGATGAACATAAGATACGACGATGAAGTAGATTCAAAGGACCACCAGATGGATCACAACTATATGCGCCCGCTTCTCGAGCAATCAAATCACCAGCAGCTATGAAAAATAAATTTCAATAAAAAAAAAACAAATTCCACTAGTAGTTTATCGTACCATAGTCCCAAATATGCACACCATATTCGAAATAAGCATCACCAGCACCTTCAGCTACCAGACACAAATTCAGAGCAGCACTGCCTACAGCTCGAATGCTGAACATCAATTCGATTTAAACTTTACTTTTTGAATCGTATTCAATTTTTACCTATGAACTTTTGATATAATCACTTGAAGATTTCGACATTTCTTTTCGAGAATATCCGGATCTCGACTAGGTCCATATTCACCAATAATTTGAGACAGAGATAATTCTATTAAAATTTCAAAAATACTTCGTGAACAATTTCAACTATCGAAAACTGAACCAGTTTGTTGCGAACATTTTATTGGTCGACCATTTTTAAACGCTCCTTTTCCTTTTACTGCCGAATAGAGAAAATCTAAAACCGGATTATAAACAATTCCGATAACCACTTGTTTATCAATTGCTAATGCAACTGAAATTGCAATGTACGGAAAACTATTCAATCGAAAAACAATCAGTTCAGATTGAAGTCTCATTTTCAATTTACCCATGAACGAAATTCGTTGTTCCATCAATTGGATCGATAATCCACGTTGGATCATCGGTGAAAACGACCGACGATCCAGCAGCAACTGATTCTTCTCCGATAAATCTATGTGTTGGAAATTTTTCACTTAATTGTTTAATTAAAATTTCTTCGACACGTTGATCAAATTCAGTAACAAGATCAGCAACTCCATCTTTTGTTTCGACACGTTTTGTCGTCGAAAATCCTTCGCAAACAACCTGCATACAAACATGAATTCACTTTCTATTTGTCCATCGAAAACACACAAACTTTTCCCGCAAGAGAAACAAGATCTAAAGCCGTTCGATAATAAACATCAATCTGATTTTCATCAGTCATCTACAAAACAAAAACAAAAACAAACAAATATATCGTAAATATGTTGTTGTTTATTCGTATTTCGTTTTAACAATTAATTTTAGTTTTATTTCACAACGAAATGAAGCTGAAAGAGATTTTTCCGATTCAGTACTGATTAATTTTATTGCTTCGCCATGATTTTTTAACAACACACTCTAGATAAAGAAAAACAAAAACGAACAATAAAACCTCGATTTCAATTTAATTCAACATACCACATCACGTTTGACCTGTTTTGCTCGTGGAAAAACGACGAATGTGATATGTAAAACATCATTTTCATCCAATTCCCATTGTTCATTCGTCTATACACAAAAAACAACAACGAATACTCTCAAAATCCTTTAGTTTTTTTCGTTTCGGATTTACCATTAAATAGTTATAAGGAATTTCATCGGGAAGATATTCGAGCATTTTTTCTCGTATACACATTTCAGCGATTTCTTGTGGATATTGATCAGTAACAAAATTTCGATGGAACATCCATTGAGCAGGTTTCGTACGAGAGAAAAGATATTTCTAATTGAAATAATCAAAAAATGAGAATTAGTCGAGAAGAGAAAATGAAACGAACTCGAACGGCTGTGATACCACGATTCTGTTTAGCAGATATCATGAAAACTTGATTGAAATACGGCCATGTCGAACGATCTTGTGTGAACAAACGAATTTGCGAGAGTTTCTGATAGTATAAATGCCAATTCGTTGTTGCCATAAGATCGTTTTTAAATTCAAATGGAGTTATATCATTAATGGATTTATATGGTACGGGTGATGTTGGATTATCTGAGAGTTTGTCTAGAGTTAAACTTTGATTCTCATGTTGAGTTATTAAATCTTTGATTTGTTTATCTTCTAAATCGAGATCGATGTTTTCCATTTGAATATCTAATAGTTTTTGTTCGTATGCTTTCATATCGGCTAAAAGCCGTTCTTTTTCAATGTCTCGTTCAGTTTTTGGCAGTGGAATATTCATTTCATGTGCTGTCTTTAAAAACAAACGTTCCATATCGAGTTCGCCATTACGTTGATACGGCGAATCGAGACGATAGGGAATGCCATTCAATGAACCGTCAGTAAGAACAGTTGTTACATCGAGTAACAATCGTTTTCGTTTGAGTGAATCGACTTTATTTAGAATAAGAATAGCTTCTTTATCTGGATGAGCATAGAGACATTTGAGAATTTCTTCGTCGAGTTTAAAACGAGCATAGGGATTGGAAATATCGTGAACAACACAAACTGAGAATCAGCTGAATAAAAACGAGTTTTTCAATAAATCTTTTTACTTAGATTAGCATCCCATAAACAAGAATGTGGATCAAGAATCATCGATTTCTCGAGATTATGTCTGAAAGTAAAAGTTATTTTTCAAAAATTATTACGAATTGACTTTGTTTACCGTTTTTTCCGCCATGGTGCGACAAAGCCAGGCGTATCGAGAAAGACCTACATAGATTTTGAAATCTATTTGTCGTCTGATAAGACAACAGAAAACTATTACTCACAATTTGTTTATTTGCATCTGTTAGGACACCTGTCGTTCGATGTCGAGTAGTATGAGGTCGTTTCGAAACTGATGAAATCTACTTATTATTAAAAATCAATCGAACACATTAGCATGTTTTTCGAATAGTTTACTCTCCAGCCCATGAGACGATTCACAAATGTACTTTTGCCTGCATTTGGCGATCCGATGATGGCAACTTTGAGTAATTCAGAATTTTCAGGCATGTCAGGACGAAGAAGAGAAATAGCCGTTTGTTCAGCTAAGAAAATCACCCGAGAAGAATGTTCTTCTAGATCTTATTGAAATCATTTACCATGAGTTCGTCCAATTAATGGTTTGCTTAAATCGAATTTCGATAAACGTACGAGTTTTTCGTCGGCATCCGATTCGACATGAATCGTTCGAGCAAAAACTATCGGTCGTGTGTAGAAACGAGCGAGAACAGAGATTCGATGTGTTAATATCATTTTGTTTTATTTTCAACTAAAAAGATAATGATTTAAACGTCTTCTTCTATTACGCTGCCCGTTTTTTTTTCGATGAGAATTTTATTTAAGCAATGATTCATATTTATCACTATTCGTCTCCGAAGATATTCGTTCAGATGGCGCTCATTTACAGACCGATTAACTGATTCATTCAATGGTTCGTTTTTAATGTTAAATTTAAAAAAAATATTTAGTAAAAAAAATCATCATCACAAATTGTTTATTTCAGATATTCAAATGATAAATCACTAGGCGGAAAATCGGACACTGCCGTTCGACTATCATCATTGAGATCGAGATTGTCATTATCTCGTCCGTGTAATGGCTCGAGTACATCTCTCAACGATCGAAAACGTTTGTCTCGAAGAGCATTTTGTTGAATGATTTGATTTTCACGTTGCTGCAGAGCACAAAGAATATGACAATCGAGCGGTGTTCGACGCAGATCCAATGTTTGGACAAGTGTTCGATAGTTAGCGATGCAATCGACTTTAACGACATAGGTATCGTTTCGATTGAGACTTTCTAGAAGACTTTCGATTTCGTCAGTACGAAGTTTTCGTGTTGATGTCGGACGAGTATTTGTCAATGCACCGAGACTCGTTGTTTTCGGTCGTGGACGACGAACAATTGGTGATGGTGCCGAGAAATTTGATGGTTGAAGTGTTTTCAAAGCTGCCTCATCGAATATATCCGAAATCGATTGTCGACGATTGAAACTTGTTTGTGGTCGTTGTTTCATACGAGAATGTGCCGATTGGACTCGCTTTGCAAGTAGAGTTGCCATTGTTGGCTGCGAAAGTCTTCCGTCTATTTTCGAACGACAATAATAATAATTTCAAATCGATGTCGTTTAAAAAGAAAAACGAGCATTTTTCGCTTCGAAATTTTCTCTCTTTCTCTCTCTCTCTCTCGCCCCTCTAAACAACAAACAGAAGCAAAAAAAGATTCGTTTTAATTCTTCTTGCAAAATGTTTAACTCGATAACATACTTATTTAAATGTTGATGACTGATAAAAGCTGTGCATTCAAAAAGAAAAAACGGTGAAAAGGGCTCGACTCTTCTATTTGTGTCGTGCAATGTTTGCATACAACCTACCGTTCATATCCGACATGATCAATGGCAACCATTTCTTTTCCTCGCTCTTTCTCTTTCACGTTTTTTTTTCTCCTTCGTCTTGAATTTTTTTACTTCTCTTTATAATTAAAATTTGTCGGGCGAAGCAAACGCCCGTTATTCAACAAACATTCATTCTTTCTCCATTTTTTTTTCGCAATTTATTGATTTTATGACAGTAAGGAAACCATGTAATCCGATATTAATCATTGTGTCGATTGTTTTTCTTATTGTTCGTAACCATGTTTATAGAAAAAATTTATTCAGATATTCGATTATTGAGAATGAAAAAGAAAAATAAACAAAACTTGAATTGAAATTCAGTCTTTTCTTTGTTTAAAATTCAACTAAGGATATATCAAGTATGCAGAAAACAGCTCGACATGAAGGACACGAACAAGTCGATTGCAGCCAAGTATCCGGCCGTGCTTGATCTTGTCGACTTGCAAACCATTTGCCCATACAATCGAGACACCACATTGGCCGACAGAAACATGTTCGACATTGGCCTGCATCGGGTGCATCACAATTTTTCACTAGTTTCACATTGGCATTCGTTTGCATACAACCAATACACATGTCTAAATCCTAAAACAGGCCAAACTCTCGTTTTTTGTTCTCGATATTTCGTGATTCATACTTGTTGATTTTCGGGTAAATGATATTTTGGATTTCGTGCAATCAATTGCCGAAAATCTTCGACAAATAATTCACTTAATGATTGCCGAACAACGATATTTTTCACATTTTCAATATGAGCTTGTAGTTTTCCACGTAAATAATCGTACTCAAGCGCATTTAATCTACATTCAACAATACAAATAAACGTCTTTTTTCTTACTTATTAGGAAAAAAAGAACAAACAAATAAGAACTTAATTTGCTTCATTTAATTTAACTTTCTTTTTCTTTTCTGTCTACCAGATGTTTGCTTATTTTCAACATTTACCTGAAATAGAATGGTTGAATTCTTGGATCCGAACTTCGGAATAGAATATTCAAATATTGACTAGCAACCGTTGCTTGTTCGTTGGTTTCTTGTAAATGTATGTCATGTGCATCGATTAATTCGACGTGGACATTCGACTGTTGAGCTATATTTACATGATATAATGAACATTTGAGAATCCATGAATCAAGAACATAACAACGAACATTCGATGTCGATGTACCACATGTAAATTTATCGTATCGACGAAATTCAGTGTTAATTGATGATTCAACTGTATGCCAACTTGGTTCCGATTGTGAATTTGTTGGTTGAATAAATAAACGTAATTGCCGAACGATAGGATGTCGATAACAATCGTTCAAATGCCAATTGAAAACAACGAATAATGTTAGAATTGGGATGAAAATACAAAGATATAAGATGAAACGAAGTGTAAAAGATGTTTCAGTAAAAAGATATCGACATGTATGAGTTAAACCCAATGACCAGTCGGAGAAGTAAAATAGAACAAGTACATAACCTAACGGAAGTAAACTATGAACGATGTATTTAATTGAGATACGTTTGATATGATAACGAATAAATGATACTTCTTCACGTTCGACAAGAAAATATGAGAAAAGATTTTCAATTGAAAAGCCAGCTATCACTAATTCACTTGGTGGTAGGATGATAATAAATGCGAAAATAATGTACACGAATGTAACAATTCCCAATTCAGATGAGTAGATATCATCGGAATAGACATAGGACAACATTGAAAAAAAATATTGATCTACAAAAGGAATCAATTTGAACTTATCTGGTTAATCACGAAAAAAGAAAAAAGCGAAACAAAACAACAGAAATCTTAGTAGATTTTTATTAACTGTTCTTCAGTCACTGGTTGATGCGTTGTTGGACAACGATGATAACGTTTAACATAATCTGTTATACAAGCATTGCAGTAGACATAGCCCGAGCCAAGAACAGCTGTTGGTACATTGCATTGTTGTCGACAAAGTGGACATTGACGACGGCCAATAGCTAATTGATTCGCGTGGCCTTTTGGCAATGGAGGAGCAACTGTAGTACCGGTAGAATTTTGCTTCGATTTATTCGTACTATTCCACCAATCGATGAATTGAATAAGAAAGAGACCACTTGACATAACTTTACTGACTGCAGCAAAGATACGACCAGTTGTCGTTTCTGGTACAGGTACAGGTGTTTGTTCTTTAGCGTAGATTAATTTAACACCGGCTAATTGAAGAGCAGGACTATAGTATTCAGTACGACCGAAAGCATAACCTAATCGATAGAGCCAATAAAGTCCTTCGATGAAAACCTTTAGTTTTAAAAAAGCAGAAGAAATTGAGGAAAAGAAATATGAAATCGTATCTACTTCGATTTTAGGTAAAATTTGAAGAATAAAATAAAATCGAGCACGTCGATTCGCAGTCGTCGTCGTCGTATTATTTTGAGATAAATACTCATGTAATGAATCAAGTTTAGTTTTAACATAAGGTAGAAATATGGAAAATATCATCGAACGTAATCGATGATTTGCTGTTCGTTTTAAACCATAGAAATGTTCACCGACAAGTGCCGAATAGGAATCCAAATAAAACCATTGAACAATACATTCAATCAATAAAATAAATTCATCCTTATATCGATACAGAGTTCGAATTTTTGTTGATAATGGACTAATATCATTCAAAAACTTAAGAATTTGTCGAAGGCACGGACGAATTAAATCTGTCAAACGTTCCTGTGCTAATAATTCGAATACACTTGGCAAAGATTGAGATGTATCAACTGTCGATGATGTTGCATTTACTGTTGAATGAATACTTGAAGACGACATATTCTTACTGTCTTAATGCTGGTTCGTAGTCCACTTATCTATCTTCCAACTGAGATATCGTGCTTGCTTACGATTTTTGTCATTACCGAATTGAGTCTTTTTTCTAATATCATTGGCTGTTCTCATATCCTAACAATAGAAAACTATAGAGGGAGTAACTTCAAATATAAAAATACCGTGATTCTATTCAACGCACATTTTTATTCGTATCTCTTGTTTATTATAAAAGAGAATTTATCACTTCTCTCAGTAAGAAATCTATCAAAAGATCGATTTCTAGATGCGAATGTACTTGTCTTTTTCTCTTCGAACTGTTATGTATCGTGCCGACCTCTGTGTGAAATGCATGAGTGTTTTAAATAATGTCAAATGTCACCAATGAAATGTGAGCATTGGAAGAAAGTTGTTCGTTGTTTTCTACTTTCGAACGGTCACACAGATTGGTTGTCTGAAGTATTTCATCAAAAAATTCTTCTTCTATTTAAACCATTCGATTGCGTATACTTCTATGCAACCCTACGATCGAAAAGAAAACAGAACAGAACAGAAAAATAAAATTCTTTGTTTTAGGAACTTTCTTAAAGATCAAATGAACACGACAGTATTGATATGAATCGAGATTTTGCACGTGTACGGTGATTTTATACATAAAGATTCGATTAATTTTTAGAACGATATAAAAAAAAGAAAACAGTAAGTCGAGTGTGATTCGATTCGATTTTCGACTTCGTTGAATTTATTGAATTAATAACTAGGTGAATGCATCGGTCAAGTGATCTTACCGATGAAGCAAGCCGTTTCAGACAATTTGCATGGGAACATTGGGACAATCTACCATTTGCCGTTCTTTTTCGGTAGGTTATCTAATAAAACAACTAAATTTGTATAAATCGTGTTGTTTTTTTTTCAGTCCAGGAACATACGGTTTAGATCGTTATGTCGTTAAACGTTACGTTGAACAAGTGTTATCGCAATCCGAACGCTGGAGACAATTATCTCCCTATTTTGCTAGTATAACTCCTTCACTACGCGGATATACATTAACTTCATATGAAATCGAGCTCATGCAAAAGATTCTTGACTTTCATTTGAATGATACATTGCATTTACGTATAACATCTACGAATGATCAACTAGTTGAATATGATGAATTACTGGATTTCATTCGACGTGCTCAAGATTACTCTCGTTCACATCCAACAACAGCAACTAATCGTTCGATGACAACGAACAAAAAATTAAACATACCATCGATACCTTCCGTTCATTCTTCTTATGTTTTACCACCATCAGCTAAATCTCTTATACCATCGAATTCATCAACTAAATCAAGTTCTGTCAAACCGACACTCAGCAAACCATCAACATCTTCAGTTATTACGATGCCTCCTGCATTAGGAACTAAATCTTCGCATTCTCTGACGACACCACCACCACCACCACCACCAGCAATCAATGGCCACAGTACTTCACATGACTCACGACAATCAGCAAATATACCTATGAAACCTAATCTCATCTCTCCAACAAGTAAATAATCTATTGAAAACAAGATACAATCGTTTTCTGTCTCTGTGTTTTAGATCTAAATCAATCTAGTCTTTCTTTATTA